>ERZ838225.202-NODE-202-length-93887-cov-165.505478_pt1 | contig 93887 bp, 89 predicted proteins | sample MGYA00519684_ERZ838225 | MGnify/ENA primary metagenome ERZ838225 (study PRJEB31850, sample SAMEA3708829) | human gut metagenome | biome: human gut; feature: human-associated habitat; material: faeces | place: China | collected 2014 ... | reverse complement strand
GCAATAACTGCGCCCATAAAAATAAATGAAGTAACCGCATCTCCATATAAATCTATTATTGTATCCATTTACAATTCCTCCCTAAAAACTACAGATAATTCTGAATGAGAACCAGCATATCTATAGCAATTTTACCGCCGACAAGTACCAGTGGGAACTTCTGACTGAAATTCATTACACTAAGCCGATCTGAACTTGAATTTTCTTCATATTCGTCTACCAGCTCCAGGTTTTTTTCAATAAGTGCATTTATTTTTTCATCCACTTCATCTTCTGCAATATTTTCAAATCCATACAGTGTGCGTACCGTCGATGAAATCTCCAAAATTTTAAATTCACTTAAAAAATGATAATACGGCTCAACCGCACCCGGAGTTTCATCCAGTTCCTTGATGAACTGAGCAAGTGAAGCCTTTAGGATTGCCGGACAGTTATCATAGGATGATTTAATTGAATTTCTAAGTGTATCCTGCTGGAGATTCAGTGCTACATCACGAAGCCATTCTGAAAACGCATTGTGTACGTCATTAACACAACGTTTAAAAGCTGATCTTCTGCTGATATCCGGTGTAAAAAGTATAAATACCGCACCCACCAGTATATACAGTCCGACATACACCATAAATCCCCCCAACAACATAAAAATTGCTGCAATAATCACAAAGAATATACATACTATAAGGGCTTCGCGGCGGCGTTTGCTGATATCCGCCTTAAAAGCCATATCATAATCCTTCATAATCTGAGTATCGGTTCTCTCACGGTCAAGCCAGTCCCCATTATATTTTTTCTGTGTATATGTAAAAAATACCAGACATGCAATAAAAAAGATTACGGAACTTATCTGATATGTAATGTCAGAGGTAATGTCCATGTTGATTCCGGCATCTGCGCCTCCTGACTTTGAGAAGACTATTGCCATGATGGCAGATGCACCGCCCAGTACAAAACTTATTATAATTCCGAACAGAATGTCTGTACGTGTACGCTTTACTTTAGCCTGAAACTTATATACTCTCTTTACCCATCTGTCAAAATCTTTCTGCAGAATATATAAAGCTCCCTGATACTGTCCACCCTGTTTTTCTACATTAACAAGAAATTTGTTTAATGTTGAAATTCTTGCTGTCCTGTACTCGTCTTCAACAACTTCCAATCCGTCTTCATATATTGTACTGCTACGCCCATGTCGGATACGCTCTGCAGCCTCAATCACACATTCCCGCATTCGTCCGTTTACAACGCGTGACGTATCATCAAGCGCCTGATTAATTTTAGGTATTCTCTGGAACGAATTAAGCATCTGATGGATATAAATATCTACATCATTAAATCGTTTCTGCTTATCCATAAACTCAAACTGCGCACGCACAAGACTGGGAATACAGCAGAAGGCAGCAATACATACCGGAATCATATACACTGGTTTAAGTCCGTATAAAAGCCCGGCCACTACTGTCGCTGCTTCAAGCAGAATAAGCATTGTAAGATAATTTTTAAAGGAATACGAGAAACCATACCCACGTATTTCCTCATTCATTTTCTTAAACGAAAAATATTCTTTTATTCTTTTTAATTTTTTCATATTACCCCCTTCTATGCTGCATATGGGTCTTCAATACCGTATTTTGTAAGCTTCATAAGAAATTCTTCTGGAATTTCTTCGTTAGTAAACTCACCGTTGTCATAAATCATTGTGCATTTATTATTTCCATTGGTTCTTGTAAAGAAACACAGCTGCGTAAGCTTTCTGTGTTCATGTTTGTCACACTCAACCATCACTCCGACATCAATATAACGGTATGCATTATCTACGAAACGCTCTGTTGCCTTTCCGCCAAGCATACTGCACATTCGGTCAGGGATATTTGATACATGGTCAAGGTGCATTGTCGTCATACAGTTTGAACCGGTTGAAAGCGCATTAACAAGGTCCTGTACTTCCGGTCCTCTGGCTTCAGATAACAGAATCCAGTCAATATCATGCCGAAGTCCTGCACTTATAGCTTCTGAATATGAAAATTTCTCATCAATAAACAATGGACTGCATTTTTTATTGGGATTGATTTCCCTGTAGTGAATTTCAGCGTTATCTTCGTATACCCCAGCTTTTTCAATTGCAGGAATAAACGTTGTAAGATACTTCAAAAGCTCTGTTTTTCCGGCACCCGGCATTCCGCCAATGACTACATTCATATGAGCTGTAACGCAATTTTCAAGAAGGTCGATTATGGGCTCCGGAGCATACTTTGATTCTATCAGTGCTAAATGGTTAAATCGAAGTCCCATAGGAATTTTTCTAATTGTAACGCTTTTTTTCCCACCGGTCCGCGATTCATGCCACACCGATATACGCAGCTGATCTGTATTTGCCTCCAATATCGGCTTTGCTTTCGTACACGCTGTTCCCATTCTGTCGCCAAGCCTGAATGTCAAATTTTCAACATATTCATCACTTAACTTTTTTTCCGAACGGTAACAGCCTTCTTTAAGGTCAGTAAGCCATAAATTATAGCCATCCCATTCAATGTCGGTTATATTGTCATTCTCAATCTCTTCAGGGATTTCCCTGAAGAGCTCATCTTTATTTTCGGAAATAAAATCCATCGTAAGGTCCTGTGCCATTTTCTTCTCCTCATAAAAATTTTGCAGGTGAATCCGGATGAACCACCTGCAAATGATTTATAGTTAAAAATCCACATTCTGTTTATATGTCATTTTCTGTTTGCCGCTTTTAATACATTACAACTTCGTATGGACTTAAAACCATCTTATTCATCACCAGATGGTGCTGTTGTAGCGCCGATGGCATCCTGAATCTGCTGTTCATAAGAAATGTTATCCACTGCTTTAGTTGTCTTTGTGTTAACAATCTTTACCACGGCTACTGTTAAGAGCACAGCCGCAAGCACTCCTGCCAGTGCTACAATTACTTTTCCATAGTGTTCAATAATATCATGCATTTTTAATAATCCTCCGTATAATTTACTTTTTGTTTAAATACATTTACTGTGCATATTTCTTTTTTGTTCTGCACTATGCCATGCAGCATAAATATTTTTCAACAGACTGTTTCATCTGTCGTATTTCAGTATTACTATGAAAATGAAACATTTTACCATTTCCAGTCATAAGCCACACATAATCTACTGAAAACTCACGACAAATGGTCCTGCAAATCCAGGGTCTTGCCTCAATGGTTCCCTGCTCAATACTTTCAAGAGTTTTCACATCGATACATATTCTTTTTGCAAACTCTTTCCTTGAAAGTGCAACTGCACCAGATTCCCTGACCTGCCTGATTCGTTCATTTTCCATCATTCCATAAACCACCTCCCTGTTGCATTAGTATACCTTCATTTTTATACTGAATGTCGGCATACGCCTGTTACTCACTGGGTATTACTGATTCCATCAGGAATTTCCTCCAGGCAATACCCATGCCATTACATTTATTTCATTCACGTTATGCCTTTTTATCTCTGCTACATTTCTTCGGGCGGCTCAATAAACATATCACCGTTGCCGAATACAAGATAATCATAGTTTGCACAACATTCATCACAAATAATTTTCAGCATTGCATCTGTAGCCTGACACTCATCTTTTTCAATCTTTGCCATGGTAAATTCATCTATATTTATAAGTCGAGAAAAAGAATACAGATTAAGGTTCAGATTCTTACGTATCATCTTAATTCTCTGTCCTTGTGTCATTTCATCACTCCTGTTATTTTTCATCATCACAGATACCGGCAAGCCCTAAATCGCAGATATCTCTATAGGACAAGGCAATATCATTGTAATTATCCTTTCCAAAAATAGCTTCATGCTTATTATCAATGAGAATTTTAGGTGTATTTATACCATTAACCGCAACTTCCTGTACCGAATAAAACGCACGATAAAGTTTTCCTCTGTTTGCATACAGGAGACGCTCTGTGGTAACAAGACACTTGTTTGCAAGAGTCATGCTCATATTTAATATCTGTCTTATCAGTTCACTCATGCTATTATAATCATCAACGATAAAAATCACTGATACATCATCATACTTGTCTTCCATATTTGAAGTACCGCTCATATAATCAGTAATAATTGTTGCATACATCTGGAGACGGTCACGCACATCTTCCATATGTTCCATTTCCGTTTTGATTGCGCTGTCATAGTGAAATGTTATTGGTTCAATGTACATTAATTCCTTATGTTCATCTTTTTCAAACTCAATTTTTCCAAGGAGACGTCTTTTTGCATTGACGTTCTTGTCATAGAGTTCTACGCTGGTTGTAGCATTGACATTTACACCCTGTATACCCAGCAGATGACTCACGAGCTTTGCAACCTGTATCTTTCCACACAGCTTTTCTTTGGAATCTGTAAATGCCCACGGATCATAATTCATATATTCTTTTTCCAAGCGACGCTTGACTGCTTTAGCTCCTATATCCGTAATTGAAAATGCCGTAGCGGTTAACTGTTCTCCGCGACTTAAATAAAAAATTCTTATAATTCCTACCGAACCAAGTGCTTTAATACGCATCTTTAAACCTTCAATGTCAATTTTATCCGGTATTGGTTTCTCTGGAAATTTTCTATGCAGCCACAACAGATAATTATGTATAGATGAAAGGTCACAAATTCCCAATCGTGAAATTGTATAAGCAATATATAAATCACTCAGTGTAATTCCACCCTGAAGCATTCTCGCCTCTATCATTCCATGTGTAGTCGTAAGACTCGCTCCTTTAGCCGGTTCAAATTCAACTTCTGAAGAATAAGCATAAGGTCCGTTCTTCTCCAGTTGGATTTGATTATACAGAGCAACTTTTTGTGCGCCTGACAATGTTTTATATACATCACTTGCTTTCAAATTTTTCGTATCCATTAATTTGTCTTCACCTCATCCTCGTTCTTGTTTTCATTTTTATCACTGTATGCTTCAGCTACATACTCGCCTTTCTGCATCATTGCCCGCCGCTGTGCATGCTTTGCAATCTCTTCGTCTATTTTATCGGGACACCTTTCGAGAATCCGTCCTCTGAATTTTCTTTCCTTTTCACTGGCTTTTGTTATTATAACTTTGTATATGCATCCACAGATAATAGCCTCATTGGTTGCCATATTCTGAAAGCCTCCATTTCTTTTCCATGGATACCAGCACAGAATCTGAGCAGCATCAAATCCCTGTATTTTCATGTAAACGTATCCTTCCTGCTGATTGCAGGTCATTGCCATGGCTCGGACGGTTGTCCCTACAGGAAACTTTCTCTCTATTCCGGCATAAGGATTTGCCTGCACGCGTACACATCTATAAGCATTGGAAAGAACCGAGCCCTTCCTGTTATCATACTTTCCAATCACACTTACACTTGCAACATCCCCCTCTTTTATATCCACCATATTAAGTACGGTTGTAGCTCCGCCTCCATTCCAATCAGACAGATTACAAATCCCTTTAATTCCATAACCGCCAATGTCAAGCAGAATCCGTCTTCTGCCCATATCTACCATTACCACTTTAGCCTTGATACGTGTAGTATCCTTATTTACAATCATTTGATTTAATGCCTTCCTTGCAGCTTCACGCATTCTTGAAATCTGTGGAAGCATTGTCATAATGACTGCAGGTATTTTAGGATTTTCACTTTTAATTCCTAATACACGTACTTTACATGGCTTATCAAGAAGCTTATCCCTTTCATCCATACCCTGTTCCATAATCTGTTTATATTCTGCACTCATACAGCTTTGTGGAAGGACAATTCTGACATTTCCTTGATATGAATACAATGAACCATTTCTTGCAATTCCCATGAACTGTATCTCTTTATCTTCATTCTTTTCCATTAAATCCTGATATGATTTCAAAATATCTTTATCTTCCTGTGTTAATTCCGGTACTGATTTTTCTTCTTTTACTTCAGGCATGTCGTCTTCCGTAACACTTCCTAAAATCTGTCCGAAAACCTCATCGTAATCAATTTCATTTGCCATTAATTCAAAAATCCTCCTGTTAATTATTCTCAGCTTAAAAATATCCTGTTAATAGGTTCGGCTCCAAATATGAGCAGTAACAATACTGCCGGTATTGCAATGCAGTATCCCAATATTCCGGTTCTGCGCTTTGATTTTTTGTACTTTCCAAATACAGCCTTTAATATACCTACGGATTCAAAAGCAATAATCAGAAGCCATGCCACATGTCGCATGCCCTGATAAACCTTATGCACACCATTTAACCCATTAGCCAGTATCGTTCCGCCTGCAGGCTTGTTTATTCCATAGCAATTTATAAGTTCCATGTACTGCTGTGTATATTCCAGTTCTGAAGGGTCTTTTACATTCAGAAACAATCCATTCAAGATTCCAATTCCATATACCACTGCAACAATAATAAGTGGAAATATTACACAGAATCCAAATAATCCCAATCTTTTTATTTTCTTGTCCTTTTTAAATAAAACATAAATTGATGTTCCTATGACTTCGCTTACAAGAATTAATATTCCTGCAACCGATTTCACTGCCTGATACATTTTATAAAAAACCTGCAATATACCTCTGACTGCTTTAGAGCCTATATCCGAAGATACCGACATCTTTCCCAGTCTGTTTTTGGTTGTATCTATTCCTTTGGATGCCGATTTTTCCAGTGAATCATATGCCTCATCTGCTTTCTGTTCAGCTTTCTCTTCCTGCTGACTTCCAATATCCGCTTCTGCTGCCATGCAGAGCTGAAAATGTGGTACAGCAAATACTACGGCAATACACCATATAAGCAATAACCCAAAGATGTTTTTTCTGATTTTCTAACACCTCCTATTCTCAAACTGGACTAATTGTTAAACAAAGGCGGTATTCGTGTCAACACCATTTTTTAATTTTTTTTGAAAATTTTTTTTTAAATTTAACAGGGAATTCCCCTTGAAATAAGGGTAATTTGATAGGATAAAACAAAGGCGAATATTGTGTCAAGCAAAACACGAAAAATTTCCGCAATTATGGAAATCGTGTTCAATTCACACGTAAATCGAACACAACTTCCCTTTCTTTAACATAAAAGGATGCTGCTGGATATGGCAAAAAAAGCTGCCGCTTACGAATTTTCATTCGTCAGTGCGACAGCTCCAATAGTACTACTCCCTTTTTATTTGAATAATATTTTTCACATCATTAGCTTCATTGGTATCTTTTATGAATAGAATACCATTTTCATATTCATATGTATATATACCGCCATCGGCAAATTTTATATACCCACGTACATTTACGTATTTAGATTCATTTATAATTTCCGCAGATGGGTATTCAGACGAAATTGCATCTGTAATTTCTTCCATAGTCGATTTACTATCACTTGAAACATATAGAGAAATACCGGAAAACATCATTCCTGCACCGACTACAATAGCTATTGAAATAGAGATTACATTAAAATCAAAATAGTCACCAAATATAAATATGGATATCAGCAAAACTATTCCTAAAAAAATTAATACAATACCTAACATAAAACACCTCTTTCTTACATACTTTAATGCACCATTCACGACCTATTATTAGAACAACTGCAAGAAAAATCCATGCTCCAATTACCATAAGCGACGTAGACAAAACTTTCGTTATGCCCTCTATATCAAGATGAATGACAAGTCACTTCCGTCCATTATTTTCTTCATAAATTACAGGGAATAACTTGAAATGTAAATTAGCTTTATTTTTTATATTCATAATCTATTTTAGATGCTACTGTACAAAGAGCGCCCTCTCAGCCGCTTCCAGCATCTCCTCCTTATCAATGTACTTTTTCCAATTTTCTAGTGTAAGTCCTTCTACCTGACAGCTCTTTATACATGCCAATGCAAACGGTCTGTTAAGCATTTTCTCAAATACCGTATTAAAGTTTGACAACGCTGGAAATATTGTTACAGCACAGCTATTTCCATTAAATGTATGCGCAGTATCCATAAGTGCCGCAAACGGAAACTGTGTCCTTTCAGAGCATGCACAGTTAAATTCACACCACTCACAATCCTTATTATTTTTGGCGTAATCCATGTCAAACAGTATGTCCTCATAAGCAGATACGTTGACACATTTTGCACTGATGTCATAAAGTCCAAACTTCTTGACATCATCAGCAATTTTCAATGCTTCTGCCGCATCATAAAGTGGATTGACAAGCATCATTCCATATACTATCTTTAAGGAATCACTTTCCGATTCAACAATTTTGACACCTCTATCATGCTTATTGGCATATCTAAGATACTTGTCATGCACTGTTAATTCCTCTGCTGATATTAAAAACATTTTTCCATCCGGGAGTTCCATATGGGCATATTCTATTTTTTTGTCATAATACTTACATTTTTTCATTTACTTTTCCTCCTGATTCTGTTCAATATCTACAACCATATTCCAATTTTTCTTACTCTCAATTTCCTTATCTTTTGCCTGGTTTCTCTCGTAATCAGTGAATATATATGATATTAAATCCTGATAATCATATTGCTCACGCATATCATTCCACTCTACTAAAAACATACATATATCCTTTTCATATATTTTGCTGTTATCATCAAGTGCATACAAACTGCATTGAAGATGAACCCTGGGTTGTTGCCCTTCCACACTGCCACGTGAAAATATATTATTCTCTTTCGTACTCACAATGCCGCTCCATAAAATCGCAAAAACAAGCACTATTAATACTATAGGTATTCCTGCCACCGACATAATTGATTCTATTAAATCAGGATTCTTTTCAGCAAAATCCATTGCCACTAATATCAAAAAAAATAGAAATCCACCAATCCCACTTATAATTCCCACCAAGATTAAGTTATTGGGCTCAGATATGGTACATGTATACTGCTTGTCTTTGTAGGTAACAGGGGTAAATTCATAAACTATTTTACTTTTTTCGTGTTTAATATTCATATTTTTCAATCTCCTTCTACATCTGTTGTTTACTTTAATTTATCTGTTTTCTACACCTTGGACAATGCACATTTTGTACAAAGTTTTCCGCAAAACAATTTTTCTACTTCTTTATTTATCTGGACTCTATCCCAGCATGCAGCACCGCATTGCGGGCAAGTTGTCCTTTTCCAGTCACTGCTTGCCGGATGTGGCACATTCTTTACTAATGGCATCATCATATATCCGATTGTATTTTCTTTTAATTGCACGATTCACCACCACCTCTTTTATTTTTAAATTTAAAAGCACTATCCGGATTCCAGCCAGCCCTCAGCCTTCTTCTTATGGTAGATTCCTTATTTACTAAATCGAGTTTTCTCACTGCTTCTGAAATTGAATTATATAAAATTCCATCAACAACAATTGGCATGCCCTGTTTAGCAATCTTTTTAGGCTTATTCAAGGCATCATTAAGACTATAGTTACGATTCAGTCGATTTCTTACCAATTCAACATCTTTTCCGTGATCAGCACACAACTGAGTAAGTGATTTTTTCACACCATTATCTGGATAGTACCGACAATTGAATAACTGCTTGGTACAGGCCTCTTCCACGCTCATTCCACGTTGCAATCTTTTGCAAAGCGTTTTTTCATTTACTCCTGCATATTGAGCCAATGCCTTTATAGATGAAAAATTTCTATTATCATAAGTATATTTATTATATCTTGGCATAAATATCATCTCCCTGTTATTTTCAATCCTGTAAGAAAGATATCAAGCAAATTTTAACTGTCCTGTCTGTTCACAGGCAATCTTGATGTTTCCTGTCCTCTTTGCTACGCACAGTTCCGGCAAGTTAGCACGCACCATCGCTGCCGGTATTGGCGGACACACGGCATTCCCACATCTGCGCACCTGTTCACTGCGAGGATACGTTTTTCCCTTGTAATCATGATCAATTATGTAATCATCCGGAAATCCCTGGCATCCATACAGCTCCCTTGGTTCTAACATTCTAAGCCCGATATCTACTATCTGATAATCCACTCCTGCTATCGTTACAAGCCCGAATCGGTCTCGTGGGGTTACTGTATCCAAAGGCTTTTTAATATCCTGACCGGTCCCTGCGCCATAATATTTAATCAAAAATGCTCTTACTTCGCCAAAATGACCGGCAGAAGTCGTTATGGTATGTAGCGGCTCTCTTTCATCTTGTCCAATTCCTGATTTGTAAAATTTACTTAAAAATGAAGTAACCAATCCATACCGGTTTGAACTATCAACTGTCATTATGGGATTTTGGATTTTCTGCCCCCGAACCTCCCCTGCTGTTTCAGAATGATACTGAATTAAGGTCGGAGCTACTATTCCATATCCATGTTTACCAGTGATTGTCGGCATAGGCTCACGTATGTCATTTGGTCTGCGTTCTCCTCCATGGTTACACTGAATAATAAATGGCTCTGGATTTTCTAATACAAACTTTTTAATTCCTCTTGCAATTCTATCCATTGTTTTGGGTGCAAGCGGACGTACAGCCCGTATTCCATACTTTTCTTTAATCTCCTCCGCTGTATCGAAAATACTCGGGCACGGCAACGAGAAATCCAGCTGCGTATACGCTCCAGTATACGGTTTAAGTAATCCGGTATTCACTTCCACGCTGTCTGCCGGCGCATGTGTTGGCTCCGGCCACACAATCGGTTTCCCGTCACACCTGGCAATCATGAAAAAACGCTTTCTCATTGTTGGCGCACCATAATCCGCCGCAACAAGTTCCTTGAACTGAATCTCATATCCCAGATCAGTAAGCTGTTTGACAAATTTTTCAAACGTTTTTCCCTGTTTATCCTTTATTGGATAATGTCCTCTGTTTAAAGGTCCCCACGTTTTAAATTCTTCTACGTTTTCCAGCATAATTACCCTTGGTCTTACAAGACCTGCCCATCGGCAGGCTACCCATGCAAGTCCACGAATGTTCTTGTCTTTCGGCTTCCCGCCCTTTGCCTTTGAAAAATGCTTGCAGTCCGGCGAAAACCATGCAAGTCCGACTGGATGTCCATTGCATACTTCAACTGGATTTACCTGCCAGACATCTTCACAATAATGCTTACTGTTTGGATGATTCGTCTGATGCATGCGAATGGCTTCCGGATCATGATTGATTGCTATGTCAACTGAATATCCTGTTGCAAGCTCTATTCCGGTAGATGCCCCGCCTCCTCCGGCAAAATTATCAACTATAAGTTCTCCATTTATCATTTTTCCTCCATCCAATATCGTTATCTATCAGTTTTTATGAACTGGTATATTATGTGACTGATTACCGTTGTTAATATGCCGCCTCCATACACAACCCCCAATGTCCACAGTCCGCACGTAAAAGCAAGCCTGAAAGCAAACGGAAGTCCTTTCATTCCCGGCCACAGAAAAGCAATAGAAATACCGGTCATTACAATCATTACTACTGGAAACGCAATTTTAACTGCAATTACAGATGCTCTTTTAACATCCTGCGGAATTTTACCCATTTCACTTACCATATCCAGTTTCTTTAATTCTTTATTGAATTTTTCAAGTTTCAAACTCATACCTCCGTCTTTATTTTTTGATGTTCTTTTCCAACTTCTGCAATTCTTAAACAAAGGCGGTATTTCGGTCAAGTACTTTTTTAATTTTACGCAATAATTCCTGTATACTTCATTAAGTAATATGAACTTATGAAGATAATGACTGCCAGACAAAATCCTATTGCCAATGCAACAAGAAAAGCCGTCCTGTATTTAACGGCATACGATTTATATCCGTTCAAATAATTTTTCTGCCTATCCTCCGGAAGTTTATCCCAAAATATATGCGGATTTATAAATCCCTTAAAGAAATACACAATGTCTGCATGTGCAATGCTCTCATCGTAATCATTTTTTATTTCTGTCCTTCTTTGCTGCGCATTCTTATTAATAACAAAACGTCGTGCACCGCTTTTATCAAACATTTTCTGAGGATATTCTTTTATCCGCTGTTTTAAGTCAACCCCCCTGTGTTCTTTCCTTTTGTATCTTATCCGTCTTTTCATCTGTCACATCCTCTGATTTTCTTATATTTAATCCTTCCTTTGAAAAAATCTTCTTTATAAAGAAGCATTTTCCGTTTTTCTCTGCCTGACAATAATTTCAGTACAATATATTCGGGATGCGAGGTATTTGTCACCTTTCCGCAGCCGCTGGTATTTATATCCACATATCCATTTTTGTTGTCCGCCATAAGGAATGAATATCTGTATAAAATAATATCTCCCTCGTGCGGAAGCTTATAGCTTACAGTTTTAGAACCGTTTTTATGTGCCTTTTTAATCAGGCTGGCAGCACATACAGCTACCGCCACTGCTGCTCCTGCAATTCTGTACTTATTTTTTCTTCCTGCAGCAATCAATTTTTTATAACCAGCATTTTTACTCATAAATTCCTCCATCTATCTTTACTTATGCAGCTTCTATTATTAAATCTTTAACGTCACTGCTTTGTACATATTTCATACCTACAATAACCCTGCCTTTTACCTGACCTGGCAATTCATACATCAGATTTCTTAACACTTCTTCACACACACGCCTGAGTCCGCGGCAGCCAAGATTTTGATTATATGCCCTGTCAACAATGTAGTTTTTCACCGCATCATCAAATTCAAGTTCAATACCGTCGGGTTCAAAAATTTTCCGGTACTGCCACAAAATATTCCCCTTAGGAACTTCAAGGACCTCTGCCAGCAGTTCACGGGTAACAGTCCCAAATGTCACTACATTCGGCAGCCGTCCCAGCAGTTCTTCCATCATGCCATATTCACACAAATCCTCATTTGTTATCTGATTAATCCAGTCCTGCTGTTTAAAATCCGTTATGCTTGCTCCAAAACCCACGGTATTTCCTTTTGCAATACGCCGACGAACAATATTATCAAGCCCTGCAAAAGCACCTCCGCAGATAAATAGAATATTATGAGTATTAACCTTCATGTACTGTGTCCTGTTATTTTTCTTAAAAGAAACTTCCACTTCTGTTCCCTCAATAAGTTTTAACAATGCCTGCTGTACACCATCACGGCCAACAACATATTCTCCGCCGGAATTTCCTGTGGCAGAAAGCTTGTCAATTTCATCAATAAATATAATTCCCTGTTCCGCAAGCTTAACATTCCCTCCGCATGAATCGAGAAGCTGTTCAACACATTTTTCCACATCGTCACCTTTCCATCCTGTTTCCGTCATCGATGTAGCCGATACACAGACGCAGGGAAGTCCAAGGATTTCTGCCAGTGTTTTTACCGTATAGGTTTTACCGGTACCAGTATCTCCAATCATCAATATGTTTGATTTCTGCATATACTCATTATTCATTTGCGTCATTTTATAATGATTATATACTGCTGCCGCCAATGCTTTCTTTGCTTCCTGCTGCCCGCACACATAATCACACAGCCGTGAATATATTTCGCGTGGAGCTGGAACCGTTACCGCCTCAAGATCTAACAGTACATCGTCTTTACTGATATTATCTGCTGGAATACAGCCTTCAGCATCATACTGTATTGTACTGCCAGACGTATTGGGAGCTATCCTCCTAAGCTGACGATCCTGAGCCATTTTCACCCGGTCTATGCAAGAAATACAGATATGTCCCCTTCCGGGAAACGTAATTGCATCTTTTTCTGACTTTCCACAGATAATACCTCCACAGATAAAACAGGTCTTTACCGCCTTGTCCTCATATGCACTATTCTGTCCGCTTTCCATTAAAACCATCTCCATTCCGTCAATTGTAATTTTTCATTAAGTACCATATAACAAAGATGGATTTTCTGTCAAAAAAAGTTGGACATAATTTATAATTTTTTAAAAAATTTTCCCCATAAACATTTCAAGTTTGTTTTGCAGTAAACTTACATACACACAAAAAAAGCATCCAACTTCTGCTTTTGCAAAAGTCAAATGCTTTTAAAATATTATATAATTATCTTGTAATTTCTGTCCAATACAAACAAGCTTTTGGCTATATGTACAATTCCCCACTGCACATAAGTACATTTTCTGGCATTACCAGATTTAAAAATTAGCGATATCGAGCTGCTCCCATGAAAGACCATTTTCTCCGCAGTAATATACCTCGTCTACTTTTTTAAATTTTGTAAGGCCTACATAAAAATCCGTTTTATATAAAACCGATTTTCTGCTATAGTTCTCTGACTCAAATCTTTCAATTTCGATAAAAATTCCATGAGAATCATTTACTACTTTTGCACAGCCTCTTTCTTCAACATTTTTTCTGGACAGACCCCATGAACCTGTCCGGCAAATCTGGTTGTAGACAATTATATCTCCAACCCGCGGCAACATGTCTTCATGCTGCTCATGGATTCTAATCGCTGTTTGATTTTCTTTCAGCATGTCTTTCTCCTTGTACTTTATCTTTATTACTATACTTAATAATTATATAATATCGTATTTTATTTTACTGCCATTGGTTTTCCAAAATATAGTAATTATTTTATATCCACCTTATAGACAGGTCAACCCCTTTTTTATACTTTTTTTACAATTTTGCATTGATTTTTTACTAGATACATAATATACTGTATTTGTTGCTAAAGTTCTTTCAGAACTTTATGTTATTATTTTTTGGAAAAAAGCTACAGCTGTCGGTAAAAACATTTCCGGCAGCTGTAGCTTTTTATTTTCCAATTACTTCATGTTTTTATACAGTAAAAATTCATTTATATCCATCTTTAATCCCATATCAACCAGCAGTTCTACATATTTGCTTGAAAGTTCTCTATACCGCATAATTGCAAAATAGTTTGCATCCATTTCACACCGCCGGTCTGTGATGTTGAATGGAAGAAAATACACTTTTTGAAGCAGTTTCCGTGCCTTTTCGTTTCTTTCCGCCACCGAAATAAGGCTTTCCCGTCTTCTTAAATCCCCTACATCCTGCTTTACTATTATATCGTAAGGCATGTGGAAATTCTCTAAAATAGGCATACAGGCATAAGTATTCGCTATCTCATATGTCAGAACAAGATAATTAAAACTGCCCTTTGCAGCCATAATTGAAGTTTCTTCCCTGTCAGCATATCCATTGCAGCAGATAACAACGTCAAATTCTGAAAAATCTGTAGATTTTATGGAATCTGAAACCATGCATGTCAAGTATGTGTCATTTTTTACCGGTGTTCTGGAATTTATTTCATATCCAAAATAGGCATATACCTGTCGTTCAGGAGTAAAATCCACTATACAGACCTTTTTACAGCAGCGCATGAGCAATCCTGAAAATAGTGTTACTACAGCGGAACAGGAAGCACCCCAAAAATTAAATTTGTACTGGGTGCATGATTTTTTCTTATTTCTAACAGTGTCAAAATCTATATCCAATACCGCCATAAAAACCTCCTAAAACAGCTTAAACCGCCCGCGTCGTCTTTCAGAATTAATATTCCCCATTATATCATCGATGATTACATAGATTTCTGTCGGAGGATTATTCCAGTCTGAACAGTAAGGAACCGAATACGTACCCGCTGTAGATTTTTTCATACCGCAGAATTCCTGTACCTTTCCAATCTGTTCTGTGGACAGAAACGGTATCAGATAATTAAATCTGTCTGCACCATCTGATTTTTTAGCAATATCTGATACAAACGTCTTTAATTCATTTATCTTCCATTCCGCGCCTGAAGCAACAACAATTTTTTTCCCCATCCGCAAGAAATCTGTACAGCAGAGTTCATTCCCAAAATCAACTATTACAAAATCGTAATCGTCTCTAAACTGCGACGAAAAATAACTGTAATTGCAGTTAGGGAAAAACGATATTCCTTTATACTGAAACATCGGAATTACTGTAAGGTAATTTTTATTTGGATGCAGTTTTCTATATACAGCTGCAAATGCCCCCGTCTCATTCTGCTCAACAACAGCAATTTTGTACCGGCTTCTTAATGCCTGTGCAATCATCAGTGCTGTATGCGTGGTACCGACACCACGTCCGACACCTCCTACCCCAATCTCTACTGAGATTCCATGATTGGAAAATGACTCATTGTTATTGTCCGCACTTTCTGTTTTCCGTGTCTGCCTCTGTTTCATCCCTTCCACTATATTTTTTTTCAGTGAAATTTTAAAAGCTTTCGGCTTCGTATCACTTTCTGTACTATTATCATCTTTTATTATATTAGAATAATCATATCCGGCCAGTTTTGCAAGCCCCAACAGCGAATTGCCGTAATTTTTTACAATGAGTCCATCATTCTGATTTGCAAAATATTTTCTTTCAATTTTAGGTATGTCAAGTACCTCAAAATCATTCCCTACAATTTCAAGAAATCTCTGCGGATTATCACACTTGTTTAACACAAATGAAATATTTACTGCCGGATTATCTTCTTTGATATTCTTTATCCGCTGAAGGTCATTCATATCAAATTCTGCATCATAATCAACAACTACAATAATATGCTTCATTGCCGGAATAAGCTGTCTATATGATGCTTCTGCATAATGTGTTCCCAGGTCAATAATTACAGGTTTAGGCAGACCAAGAAGCAGCCGGTATATCATGTCCGGTGTCCACTTATTTTCAATCCTGTGATCCGTATATGGATTAGGAACGCATATATTTATCCCACTGTAAAGATTAAGTTCCTTACCACACGCATGTCCGTCGCTGATTTCCGCAATATGGGAAACATAATCCACTCCCATATTTTCCATAAGTCCCAACGTATTGTAAGCCTCTGAGTCCGTTCCCGGAAGCTGAACAAACGTAGGTGTAAGTTCTTCTGCCTGTGCAAGTTGCGCCGCTAAATTCATAGCAATCATACTGCTCCCTGCCTGTCGTGTAAATGCCACCACTCCTATGATTTCATTTACATCAACAAAGGAAATTTCTTTTTTAACGACTTCCTTTACCACTTCTTTTTCCACTTCAACTATTTTCGGTTCAATCTTACTTCCGTCCGGAAGTTCCGTGCCAAAGAATATCCCGTAACCATCAATATTCTTTAATTCTTCAGCAATATCTTCCGGCATATTATTAATAAGAGTCGCAAACATTTCAGAAGAAATCCTGTTTCTTACATAATCTGCACGTTCTTTCAATTCACCGTTTTCTTCATTACACAGATATTTTAACATCTGCACCGGATCTACCGCTGGTTCAAGAATTGATTCCTTGACACCTGCCGCTGATGTAATACCATAGTATTTTTTCGCTTCCCTGCGGCTTCTTCCGCCACTATGAATTAACTTCACAAAAGCTTCCGGTGTAGAATCCTTATCAAATATCGCATTATAAAGCCCAATATTAAAAAGTCCCTGAACATAATCTGTTCCATACAGCACATCAGGTATAACCTGGAGAATAAAAATTTTTTCATTCATTGTTCTTAACTCATCCAGCTCTTTTACTGTAATACACTGATTATCCCTCAATAGATAAGGTACTATCAATATGGTAACATTACAATCCGGTGCTCCTAAAACCTGACGGATATTTTCAATACTTCTGCTTATACTGTATCCGGATATATCAAGTCCTTCCTGCTGAAGCTGCCACAACATTTTTTCTGCTGATTCTTTTTCACAGTTTAATGCAATTAACAATTTTTCTGCCATTTTGCCTCCTACTCGTTACATTACTTTTTGTTTATCATTATTATTGTTATACAGAGATGAATGTCTGTGCAAGCTTTTTTCCAACTTTTTTTGACGAAATGATTTCCTTTATTATATAGTCATTTCACCAATAAACAATGGGAGGAATTTTAATATGCTTTTTAACGAATTTATTTCAAAATTACCAAACGATTATTCAGCGAAGATGCTGACAGCAATAAATGTACGGGAACAGTTTATTCATGATGTGTGTTCACATATCAATATCCCAAACGATACGCATTTTAAAGACCTTTTTAATATCCAGTGCCGGATTATGTTCAGTGCACCTCATTTTATTTCTGATACTTTTTACAAAATTGATACTATTGCCAACATAATGCCTTCCCTTGCCTTATCAAGTGCGAGAATACTTTGCAATCTTCCGGCAAAGGACTATATAATAACCAAAACAGCCATTTCCAACACAAGCATTCTGTTGTACCGAATTTTAAAAACCGAATACCATTATCTTAAAGAAAACATCCTGAACCAAACACCTGCTGATATTCCCATAGGCGACGGACTTCTTTTATCTGTATTCTGCTCGGAATTACAGCTTGCTCTGTCTCCTGAAGGACGTAATGCTCCACTTGTACCGGCAAATTACAGTTCCAGTCCAATACTTGTTTATTGCATGGCTCTGTACACTTGTGAATTATATGAAGAATTTATAAAGCTTCATGAACAAATATATGATAAGATTCATTCAAACAGCCTTTTTACTGATACATATAATAAAGATGTGGATAAGGTTCTTAAAAAACTCCCTTCTTTATTTGATAAAGATTACTGTACAACCGTAACAGAAGATGTTACAGATATATTATCTATTGCTTTTGACCGTCAGTATAAAGAATCTCTTTCTACTGTTGAAAACACCTTTGAGCGCTGTTGCTACACTTACAACCGTGGAACCAGACATCCTGTGGCTTCTCCCTCATTATGGCTTTATGCTGACAGTTCTGCCTCTCAGCTTGGTATCATATTATCCCAGATTGGAAAACTTGTTCAGACTGTTTCCAATCATTCTGACGTAGCATCTGATATTGAAGGTTTCTATACAGTAATACATTCAACTGTTACACTTGAACCGGTTCCTGATGAACTTATTACTGATTTTGCATATGCCGGCAGATATATAGCTGATGGATTTTCACAACGCTGCGCTGTAGAATTTCTCGATAATATAAGAGAAAATTACCATTTTGACATCTTTAGATTTTTAACTGCCGCAGATGCTATAGTTCAGACAAGCTACATTGAGGAAATTAATAATATGTATGCCCTAAGCAGTACATATTTTTTACAACCCGTAAAAATTGACGGATTTTCGGACGGACATATACATTTCCGGGTACTTATTAATCCTGAAATCGGATTACAGCTAAAAACTTTTGAAAATCCTATTGCACGTGCCGCCGTCTCTGTTTTATGCTGTATATTACCGGAAAATAACAGCCATATTGCAAAGCTAATTGAACTGGCAAATACATTTTATCTGCCAAAAGGTTTTGCATACACGCCAACAGATGTAATCCCTGCTGATATCTCTTATGCTGCGCAAAATTGGATTCATTCACAGCATTTTAAAACACAAAAAAAGCTGCTGCTCTGTAGCTCCTGGTACCGGCATATGACCAACACAGATGACTTTATTGCCAGCCATAAACAGGCTCTTTCATCCAAGCTTTTTGCAATTTTAAGTTATTTTATGCTGATGAATTACCCACACATCCGCAAGCCAGATACTATCGATGAACAGACGTACAATATAATTACAATGGGCATCATAATAGCAATAGATACTTTGTATACCTATGTACTCATTAAACATCCGCAGGACTATGATAACTACCTGCTCACGCTGATATATGCACTCCGGTATAAATAACACTATATAAATAGAAAGAGGAATAAACACATGTCAACTACCCACCACCTAAGGGAAGTGGGAGGAGCCTATGACAAACGAAAGGATTTTAATTATGAATGAAAAGATGAAAAAACTGTACAACATTACTGACGACTGGTATGATATTAAAATTATTCGGAGAAACAAACTGCTGCTCTCCTTCGTATTGATAATTTTTACATGTCTGTGTGCGGCCAATGCCTTGTTTTTTATCCATTTATGGAAAACCGGCTATATCGTTGTATTTGCAAAAAATCTCACTGGACACAAACTGCCATACATCGGTCTTATAAGTAAAAATTTACTGCCGGAAATAGCTGTAAAATATGCACAGACAACTGAAATCAGTATCCTGTATTCATGCATACCGCTCCTTGCTATTTTCTATCTGATAATTGCAGTTTTCATAAGGGATTCAATTATGAAATATAATAAAATTATTCTCAAACATGAAGAACTGATTGAACGGCAGCAGTTAAAAAAGGAAAATGATTATCTGTCTCGGAAAAATCAGCTGGATGACAGTCATTCTCAAGCACCTATCGTTTACACCGAAAATGATATCAGCCATTAACTGTTTACAAATAAAAAGCAAGAATCTCATTTAATTTAGAGATTCTTGCTTTTTATTTATATATAATATTGTAGAAACTATCTATTCTATACGATAATTAAAACAACACCTTGTACAAACATGTGAGAATGATGTTAAATCACAAAGTTGTCCAACAAAAATGTAAAACTTTTCTAAGTTCAAATGGGTTATGTACCTATGTAAAACCATAGGGTTGTCCAACAAAATGAAATATTATAATAAACCAGTGGAAGTTATGTACCTATGTAAAACCATAGGGTTGTCCAACAATGAATGAGAGACTTCCCACTGGTGAGTAGTTATGTACCTATGTAAAACCATAGGGTTGTCCAACCTCAAACGACATAGGCTTGGTGAGTGGAATCATTGATGCCAGGCATCAAGTCCCTCGCCATCAGGCTGCATAATCAGCCCATAGTTATTATGGCATGTGAAAGTACATTGTCAATTTCTTTTCACAATATGCCATAATTCCAGCTACAGTTTTTATTTGCTAATATTATTTCTTTTTCTGCTTAATATCAATTTGACTTAAACTCTTTGCTATAAATTCATCTCTTTTGTCAAGTTCTATAGTTTCCAGCATTGTCTGCATCTGCTTTTCTGCTACCAACTGCGATTTTACGACATTTATATCCTGCATCTGCGCTTTATACTCTATCTGTTGATGCAGCTGATAGTATCCCCAATTTGATAATACAATATTATCAACGTCATAGATGTTGCCTATATCTTCCAGTACAATCGTTGAACAGCCGTTATTCTTGGCAATTTCTACTATCCTCCGGCTTATCTGATGATTATATGTCTTTGCAAAATTGGCTTCTCTATCTTTAAATCTGTTTAATGCCGCAAGCTTTTTCGCTCTTCCTGATCCTCCAGCGGCAAGTGTTACATCCTGTTGTACACGTCTTATGTTATTTCTCATTTTTTTTCTATAACCTATGAGCCGCTCTCCATCACCAATCATAAAACATCTTCCGGTTGAATTTACAACTGCTACAACTGGCTTTGCATATGCCAAACGCACTCCCAGTACATTATTCATGTTTTCTTTCTTTTCTTTATTAACAGGTATATCCATGCTTAGATTTAAAATTAATTTACCGTTTTTATCAAATCCCAGAGAACTTCCGGCAATCTTATATTCTCCACAAAGAACTTTCCATAATTCCTCACGTAAAAATCGTGAACGATAGGGATTTCCAAGTACCACTTTAAAATGTATTTTATGCACCCACTTTATGTACAGATTAAAGTCTGGTTCCAGTACCATATCATGAACCAGTTCTCCTTCTGTATAATCTGTATAAAAACGAATATCTCTTCCCTTTGTTAAAAGCGGATAGCTCCTTTTATAATTTGGCAGACTGATTTCTCCCTTAGCCAGTCCCCTCTTTAATGCCGTACTGAAATCCTGCTTAATTCTTGTACCAACAAGACTGCGTGTATCAATTCCTGTCCCCCACTCAATACCATCTACTACCTGGTTTGATGCTCTAAATATTTCCATATACTGTGTTTTAAACTCATCACTGCTGATATTTCTGTCACAGGAGTAATACAATGCGCCAACCTGTCCCATCATATAATTCAATCCCCGATACTGCGCATACTGCGCATCTCTTATAAATTTGTACTTCTCATTCACATCTTCCTTATTTTCTCCAATAACAATCAATCGTATTTTTCTTACAAGATACATGTTTTCTTCTCCAATTCTATTATAATTTTTCTGTTATTTTGATTCCAAATCATTTACACTCTTTGTAAAGCAATACTATAGGGTTGTCCAACCAAAAATAAAATTTTACGAAATTGAATATGGTTATGTACCTATGTAAAACCATAGGGGGGGTGTCCAACTCGCACATCCGTATCTGCATGAGTGCCAATGTTATGTACCTATGTAAAACCATAGGGGTGTCCAACTGGTTCGTAAGATTTATGACTTATATCTTCAGTTATGTACCTATATAAAACCATAGGGGTGTCCAACCTCAAAACAACATAGGTTTGGTGAGTGGAATCATTGATGACTACGCATTAAGTCCCTCGCCATCAGGCGGCATAATCAGCCCGAAATTATGTTATAATAAAGATGAATATCTCGTCAACATTTTTAGAAAAAAATAATAAGGCATACAGCATTAAAAGCCATATACCTTATAAAAATTAATTCTTCAAAATCATATTAATATATTCCAATACGGTTGCCCAACTTAGTCTTCTTTTTCCATCTTGATGACCTAAGATATGTACCTATGCAAAATTATAGGGTTGTCCAACCATGCTGAATGTTATTTCTTCTTCTAGTTCATTATGTACCTATGTAAAACCCATAGGGGTGTCCAACACGATTGAGAAACTATTAGAAACATTCCATAGTTATGTACCTATGTAAAACCATAGGGGTGTCCAACCTCAAAATAACATAGGTTTGGGGAGTGGAATCATTGATGTCAAGCACCAAGTCCCTCGCCATCAGGCGGCATAATCAGCCCATGGTTATTATAACATATGAAAGTATATTGTCAATTACTTATGGGATTAAAACGAATTAAATCCACTATCCCATAATCTTCCCAAAGCATTGTCATTAACTCTGTTTCCAGATGTATCGTAAAGTGTAAGATGTACATGCGGGCCTGTTGCCTCGCCAGTGCCACCAGATAATCCTAAAATCTGCCCCGCAACAACATCTTCCCCCACCGAAACTGCTGTTTCTGACATATGTCCATAAATATAACTTGTTCCATCACTGCACTCCACCTGCACATAAATACCATATCCGCTGCCTTTTCCTGAGTGCTGTCCATTTTGCCAGCCTGAATGCGTAACAACACCATCTGCAAGTGCAAAAAGTTGTGTTCCTGTTGCTGCATGAAAATCAATTCCTCCATGAGCGCTTGTATTGGTAATACTACTGTCAACATCGGTACGTGTTGATGCTGTATACGGCGATGTTACTTTAGCTTCCGTATCGATAAAAAATGGCATATCATCCGTTATCCATGAAAATATTCCCTGTAACTGCTTTAGTGAATAAGGATTACCATCCAGCCCATTCGCAATATTATTACTTGATGTTCCCTGATACATTTCATATATCTGTCTGGCCGCATCCACTCTTTCCTGTATGCCTTTTTCTCCATCCGCTGAATTTTCATACAGTCTGTGATATAATCGTACCATATCATCAAAATCCTCAACAGCATTAATATCTTCATAGGACTGTGCATAATTTCCCGAAAATTCATGCACGACAAATTTAAGCTGAGTTTCAAGGTCTGTCCATTCTGTTCCATTCTGTTCACAAAACTGCATAAACAACTGATACCGCCCACCGCTGGTATCCCATTGCACAAGTCCTACTGACTGTACACCTCCGGATGAATTATATGCAACTGCTGCCGGGTCAAACCGGCTTTCCTCATACATATTTCCCATGATTGCAGCAGTAAACTTTTCTGAATAACCTGTTGTAACAAAGTAATTCCAAATCTGCTGGGCAATCGTATCACCCGAAATTGTTCCACTTCCCACAGAAATGATATTTGAAAATACGGATGCAAATTCACTGCTTCTAAAAGCTTCCTCCAACTCTTTATACATATTCCTGTCATTTTGTGTAAAATTAAGTTCATCCATGCACTCTTCTACAGTAAGTGCATCAATTGTGACTTTTTTCCGGTAAAAAGTTCTATCTTCTGTTCCATCATATTCAACATCGTACATATCGTCAATATCAAACTCACCGTTTCCTTCCCCTCTTCCCGGCTGGCTTATAAGTGTAACAGCACTATTGAGACTTATACCGGCAGTATTTTCAACAACTTCGTATCTTGTTCCATTTATCGTAATCACACTTCCTGCACAGCTAAACGGGAAGTCCTCGCTGTTTCCTGCTTCATCCCATACAATGGCATACGGCAGGTGAGAGTCTTCTTCCTCAGTCATTTGATAAGTTTTTCCATCATATGTATATAACTTTTCCGGATCAACTTCTGGTTTCTGAGTTGTATTATCATTTTCGCTATTTTCAGTATCTGGATTTTCAGACGTCTTATCATCTTCCTTTTCACCATTACTTTCTTCAGATTCCTCCGGATATTCAGTATCATCGTCATATAATCCATCATACTGCTCATCATAATCCAGATAATTTTTCATTTTTATTACATTGTAGCGTGTACTATAAACTATCTGATTCCATTCCGAATTATATGTAATTTCATCGTCTGTATCATCATTCATATCTGATTCAGATTTACTACTGTTAGTTTCCGGCTGTTCCTCTGTGTTTTCAGCTTCATACAGCGTATCCTTACAAAAATCCTTATTTACATCCTGATATGTACTCACATGATATTTTCCAACTGTACCGCCATCGCTTACATTTACTGGAACAGCGCCATATTCTACCATATAACATGTAGAAAATACCCTATCGACAGATTCTTTATGTGCTGTATTAAGTTCACAAGGGTCTTCCCCGTCGCCCAGCTGGCATGCATACATCATAATCATATTCTGGAAAATGCTTTGCATATTACTTCCAATAAGATTCTCCTCAATTGAATTAACTCCACCGTCGTAATCATCATGTGAACTGTTTACATTCAAATCATTACATGTATCCGTTGTTTTATAATTGTAAATCTGTGAAGCTGTTTCTGAATATTTGGATTTTATATAAGAAATAAGGCTCTTATTATTGCTTGTACTAGCATCGTCTCTTGAAGGAAAAAAAATTGCAAACGGCGAATTATAAAGACCTCCAATGAGAACCGTTATACATATAACCGGAACCAACACTGTTGCTGCCAGTTTTTTTGCCTTCTTCTTTACGTCCTGTTTAAATTGTTCGGTTATTGATAACACTTCTATTTCCTTTCTTACCGTATCCTATTCACCACACCGCAGTTACAAACTCCCACCTTCCAAGAAAACGTCATTTGTGATAAGTGAGTAATTGACTATTCATAAACGATAATCATTCTGCCAATTATGACAGAATAATTACCGTTCCGGTTAAACACTACTTAAATTGAAGCAAATTACTGTTTTTACCTTTATTGTTTACTGCCGGTCTTGTTTCCGGAGGTATGTTGGGTGTACCATACCTAGTGTTGTAATATGCTGCTGCCGCACCTGCCGGAGTATTCAATGTGTCCACCACACTTCCTGCGCTTCTTCGTACTGTCTGACCTGCTCGTGTATTAGCTGCTGCATATGCACCAGATACCATACCATCTCCTACAGCACGTCCAATATTTGCTCCGACAGCAGCCGTATACATCATGGTTCTTCCGCCCATAAACGTTCCGGCAGCTGCACCATGTATTGTTGCAGCCGTTGTCGTTGCACCTGTAACAATCGCCCTGCGCTTTTCCTGCTTTGCATATTCGCGCATAAGTTCAGCTCTCTTTGCATAACTTATGTTAGAAAAAGTAGGCGATGACATATTATTAATATTTGCATACTTTTCAATAATTGCCTGACGCTGGGCATCCATTGAGCTGTCGTATTGAGCCTGTTCTGCCCGTACCTGCCCGGCAGCGGCACTGTAATCAACCGACTGTTGTGTATACTGGTCTGCCGTCCTGTCGCATTCCATCGCCTGCCCCTGTGCCAAAACTTTTTCATTCTGTGCAGTAGAATATGCATGAGCTGCTGCACCAAATGCTTCATTATCTTCAGGAGAAAACTTATCATAGCCTGTAATAATATTATTTCCATAAGCATCCTGTCCACGAATTGCGCCATCATTAATATTCTTGGAGTTAATTCCATATTGCTGGCGCAGTGAATCCATTTTCCCTTTTGATGCTTCTGCAACCATTTGGTGTTCGTTTGCATGCGCTCTGAACTGCGCCGCCTGTGATTTTGCCTGCTGGGCACTTGCTTTAGCCTGTCCTGATTTTCCCATTGCTGCCGCTGCTGCTGTATTATAATCACGCTGGGCATAACCTGGAAGCGTATTCAAATTAACCCTGCCAGTTGAACCGGTATAACTGCCATAGTTACCGCTACCGCTTCTTCCTGACTTTGCTGTATCTGATGCCATTCCCTCCTGCGTAAATGAATCATAATCTCTCTGCATACCAACAGTATTATCAGATACAGCCGTTTCTTCACCATCTGCTTCGCGAACCTGTTCATCATTACGATAAATATCTTCCGGCTCGTTACCGCCTTCAAACAATTGTTCAGTGTTCTTACCGCCAACTGTACGATTTTCATCATACCTGTTCCGGCTCTGCATTACATTTTCATTCTGCTGCATATCACTGCTGTTTTCAGAATCAGAAAGCCGGTTCTTTTCTGTCTTTGCAAGTTCTTCATACATATCTGCCTGTTTGTTAGCTTCTTTTGCATTTTTTGCATGCTGCCTTGCACCTGAAATGCCGTGTCCCAGCATTTCAGCACCTTTTATGAGTGCGAAAGCATTCATTGCGGACGCACCTACTGAATTAATTCCACCAGCATTAAGACCAAGCATACTGCTTATAATCCGCCTGCTTGGTATTACAAGCATACATATCATAAATGTAATAAGTGCACAGATAAATATACCTTTTGTACACAAGGCCATAAAGACGTATCCAGGCAGCATCATAAGTATTGCATCCATAACCGGTGTTAATAAAGAAGCAATTACATTTTTAACCCACGAGTCTATTAGTTTTGAGTCCTTATATGCAAAAATGCACACGATTGGAAACATTATAAAATATATTAATATTCCCATGGCAATACCAATATATTGATATGCATAATACAATGACAATACAGCAACACCATCGTAAATAATAGACGCAAACCATGATTTATCTGACAATGTTTCAAATACTGCCAGAATGCCGCCGCTGGCTCCTCCAAGCGTACTGTTAAAGTTGTTCTTAATCTGTGTACTGTAGTTACCTCCGACAGAATCCATTGTAATATCTGTTGCAAGCCATTGAAGCAGGTACAAAAGAATATCTCTTATAAACTCAATCAACTGGAACAGATAAGGCATTATATACATCAGTATAGCAATTACAATCATACGTGAAAGTGATTCTTTAAATTCATCTCTTATCTTTCCAGAATTTGTAAGCAGCATGATTTTAACCAGCGTAGTTGTAAATATTGCCCATAAAATAAACAAACTTATAGTCCGAAAAATATTATAAATATATGTGCCTATATTTCCATATATATTACCTGAGGCCAGTTCAAACGAAAAGTAATTTATAGATTTGGATTTTTCACTCACACGTCCATAAATTATCTGGTCAATATTCATTCCGAACGCTGTTTCAATAGTAATTAAAAATTTCCCCGGTCCCTTAATAATTTTGATAATCTGTTTTTCAATCCACGAAGGGTCATCCATTGATACATCTCTCTCCTGTGCATCTTCTTTGGCTTTGTATATTCCTGAACTATCAAAATCAATCCATCCACTTGGACCATTCTGCTGTGTGTCTTCTCCCGCATAAGTTGTAACTGTACCTGCAGCAGAAAAGACAACTGCAAGAATATATAAAACAAACATCATTTTGTTAAGATGTTTTTTAAATTTAATATTCATAAACAGCCCCCTTATCCAGCAAGTCCACGACGCACCGGAACAGCCATCATTTTTGCGATTTTGGCTGCATCTGTTTCGCAGATTTTAGCTTCCGTTCTTGTAAGGTAATCTACTTTTAGGAATGCAACAGTATCGCTGTTATCAATAATACAGCATTCACCCTTGCGCTTTTCTTCCACCTGTCCATCAATTCCGACAGTACCTCCCAACTGTGTCACCTGCATGATTTGTGTTTCCGTAAGCGGTGTCACTTTTCTGATAAAATCAGAATCCATGATATCCTGTTTGAATAGAATTTTCATGGCTGAATTCTTAACAATAGCTTTCGTTTCCTCATATTGTGCGTAATCTGTAAGAGCCTGTGTAATAGTTACTATCGAAACATATCGTTTTCTTGCCTGCCTATACAATGCAGCAACAAGATTTCTTGCTGCCTCATATGGAAATGTGCGGTGAAATTCGTCGATAAGAATAATAAGTTTCTGCAGTTTCTTTGGATTACTGGAATTCTTTTTTATCAAATATTCATTGAGAAAACTTGTAGCAACATGCTGCGCCACATTTCTCTCCGCTTCCGGCAAACTGGAAATGTCAATATCCACCATCTGTGTATCTTCCGATACTCTCGCTGTGGACTGTCCGTCAAAATAAGATTTTACACCTCTCTTTAAATATACCCGCTCTTGCTCACCATCAATCTGTGCACTTTTTACTCCATACCGATCAACAGGCAGTTCATCGTATTGCGTCCTGTCAAATAGTGTAATTGTTTTTTCAGAATAGATAATTTCATTTACATACGGTTCCAATCCGGAAATTGCAATCGCAAATGCCTTTTCATGGAACTTATCATTATTTAACTGCTGTTTCCGGAGCAGTTTTACATACAGATCAGATATTGTCGGCATCATTTTTTTTATTCTGCCTGATGTGATACGGCCTGAAATAATTGACTGTTCACCTGTCAGATATAAAGAATCCGGTTCATCCTCCCGAATATCTTTTTCTTCATAGAGTTCATTAATACTCCCTCCAACAATTTCATTTAAAAATACGTCCGTGTCAAAATCCGCATTTTCCTTTCCTGATTTAATCATCATTAAAATAATGTTTGTAACATCGCTGACCTTATTTGCAAGGAAAAGTTTTCTTTCTTCACTTCCTGTCTTTTTATTAAAAATTGTCTCTTCTTCAAGTTCAAATGGATTAAGTATATTTTCAGAATTATGTTTAATCTGGTAAACAACACCTCCATATGCACTCACCAAAGGAACGTACTCACCCTCCAAGCCGTCCGGGCTATCAAAATCTACCGCACCAAATTTATAGCCATACACGTCTACCAGACGTGATACCCACATTTTTATAGCCGCAGATTTTCCGACGCCTGTAATTCCAGCAATTGCAATGTTATAACCGTCATGCGATAAGTCATATGGATCGATCCGTATTGGGTGCCCTGTTGCCATATTGTGACCGGCAATAATTCCATGCCTGTGTGAAAAATTGCTTTGCGTATGATTAAAAATAGTTGAAAGTGAGTACCTGTCCATCACGTGGTATTTAACTATACGTCCTTTAAATGGTCCTACTCCCCACTTCATCATATTGTTAAGAGGCGCAGCTGAAAGATAGGCTTCCGGATGTACCTCATATGTTGATACAAGCTCTATATTTTTTTCCAACGCAATATCATGTAGTCCGGCACAGGCATCATTTAGTTCATCAAGCGTCGTTGCCCATACGGAAAATAAAAAAGCAACACGAAACAAAACATTTTCCCCAGCTTCGACAGATTTTGCCCACCCTTCTGTCTCACTCATTTTGTCTGTCATCTTTCGATAGGTATTCCTATCACCATCTTTCTCTGCTGCATAACGCTCTGAATCGAGTTTCATAATACGTTTATCCAGCATCTGTGTTGCCTCACGGGCTGTCATTGGTTCTATTGACACATTTGCTATTGTGTTTGGATAATCAAATAGCGGCTGAAATGTTTCTGCAAAGCCTGATCTTTTCGGCATTTCATTAATGTACATATTGCACACATATATATCATTTTCACCGTCTTTAAATTTTAAATATCCTTCCGGATTAGGATTAATTCCATCCGCTGCACATAACGATTTGACCGTTTTCCTGTCAGAATTAAATAAATCCGGAACTTCCGGTTCTTCTGGAATAAGCTTTTTTACATCTTTATCTTTTTTTAATTTATCATGCCTTGCTTTCCTCATATTCTTTTTATCATTGAATCCAAACAAGCCTGCCGTTTTGTGGCTTTTCTTTGAAATACTTTTATCTCTTTTCATTTACTTTTTGTCTCCTTACTACTACCTTACCGAACCACTAAACAAATCCGATATACCTCCGATGTCAAACTCACTATAGCCGTAATTTATTCGTGAATTTGATTTCTTATCTTTTTTATCGTTACCTCCGCTGTTTCTTCTGCGTCGTTGTATGCGCTGCTGTTCTTCTTCTTGTTTCTTTTCTTCTGCAATTCGTTTTTCTTCTGCAGCTTTAAAATGATTTACGAGAATGCTTTTTCGTTCGTCCAGCATTTCAGGTGTAATTTCATCTTCATTTTGTGCATCTTCACCACGTGCATGGGCAAGAAGCTGCTCATAAGGAATTGACTCAATAATCCGCCCAGGAACATTCTGTGCCATGTAATCCTCTTGTGCCGCATAAATTTCCTGAAGTGTCCCTTCCTGTTCTGCAACTAGATAATCGGCCTCCGTGAGAGCCGGTGCTGCTGTAATGTCATCATAAAAGTTACTGTTTTCAATATTTTTTAACTTAAATCGGTTTGCAGTAACCGGATGCCAGTGCCTCCGGTTCATCTGACGGAGTTCATCTGTTTTTATCCTTGTACTTCTAACTCCTGCCGCCCCCAGCGCATGAATATATGAATTTGCAATACGTGCAAGTTCTTTTTTTGCCTTTTTATTTATTTCTTCCTGAGTAAGATTTCTTATTCCGGCAAGTGGTTCATAGAGCCAGTCAAAAATATAGGTTTCGACCGACTCCGGAGCCGCGTTACTTGTTATGTCTTCCGCATAATCAAGGTTATCTGCCATATGATCACGTCTCCAACCCAGAATATCCATACGTTTATTCATATCTTCAAGCTGTACCAGATATGCCATTTCCGTATCCATATCCATTCCATCAAGTTTCTTTTCCCGAAATTCAGAAAGGACTTTATCATAATCCTGCGATATGAAAAAAAGTTCTTTTTCAATCTGATCATATGCCCTTTGGTAATCCTGAATTGTATCATCCATATCGACATTTTTTGTATACTGCCGATAAGTAATCGGCTTGTTGATCAGATTGATAAATCCCAGATATCCATCGTGCGCTCTTTTTCGTTCATTTGGTTGTGATGAAAAAAAGTCAAATCCTTTACATTTAATCGCACCAACAAACCTGTTTCCATTGTTTGTTATAACCATGTCACTTTTTATCTCATCGAATTTCACATATGAAATGGCATCCTGTCTTTTTAAATTAGAATAATCAGTTTCTTCTTCCATAACGGAAGAAGGTTTCTTTTTCTTTTTATATATAATGTAAACTCCAGCCGCTATTGCCATAAGAATTATAAGCATTACTAGAATGATTTCAAATATTATTATAAGCTTTTTTAAAATCGGCATTTTTAGTTATATTCCCCCTTCCTTTTCTTTTTTTTGGCTTTTCTTTCTTCCTTTTCTGCCAGTTTCCTTTGCTGTTCTTCTTCTGCTTTTCTTCGCCGCTCCCTTTGCAAAAGGACCTCTATCTCATTATCATAGTTTTTAATTAAAATACAACGTTTTATTTTCCTATAAAATTTTTTTAACTGTAACTCTGCTACTGTGTTACCTGCACCTCTCATGTATTCAGTATCCGCAATCGGAATAACAGATAAAACTGTACACACAATACACAATGCTCCACCAACAACAGCACCTAAAGCCGCCAGTCCTAAAAATTGAAAAAATTTAAAAATTATTAAGCCGATAATCCCCGTTCCTAAAAAAATTTTTAAAGATTTCATGCAAAAAATTTTGAACCACCGTTCTTCATCTTTAAACTCCGGCGGTATTTCATATGATGCAAATGCCATTTTATCTCCTTTTACAAAATTCTATAAAAAATGTGGCACACGTATATATGTGGCCACATTCTATTTTATACCAGTATTTTTTCACAGATAGCGCATACTATCGTAAAAAGAATTGGTAAGCAACATATAACAAATGCAATAGCTATCTTCCAGGATAATACCGTTTTTATTTCTACGCGATCTTTTGAATTTTTTATGATCATCATCTTTATGAACAGGATCATAAAAACACATACTAGTCCTACAGCTCCTGTTACAATCATAGTTGAATACCAGTCTCGTATTAAATTAAAAAACTGAACTGTCCCATCTGATGTTGCATCAATATTGCCTTCGGCTGCAAGATGTTTAAACGGATTTCCTGTTGTATCTATTGTCAGCATTATGCTATTCATTATTCCCTCCGCTTGTGCTTATTCAGCAGCAGCACTTGAACCACCGACATTATTATTTGCAGATGATGCCGCAGCCAGAATCAGTGATACAACAGAACCAGCAAGTGCCACGCCGCCTATTCCAAGGAAAATATATCCAAACCAGTTCTTATTTTCTTCTCTGTTTTGTGATTTCTTTGTAGCCATAATGCTCAGACTCGCAATTCCAACACAGATAACACCTACAACTAAACCAATTACAAATATCAAAGTATATAAATCCTTTCCGATATCCACAACAAAATTAACGACATCTTTAAAAATCCCACCGTCAGAATCTCCTGATGTGATATCACTTATTTTGCTGCTTACATCTACTCCTGCGAGTACCTGTGACTGGTTAGCAAGCGTTGTAACAGTTGCTATGGCAGTTGCCGTAAATGCCATTTTACACTGCTCCGCTTTTGCTTTGACTGTCTGCAGTTTAGAACTTTTCTGAACAGCCAGTTCACTTTTCTTTTTACCGAACATAAACATATAGTCCTCCTTTTTGTATTTTACTTTTTGTTTATTCAGCCTTTTTCATCGGCTGCGATAATTGTTAAACAAAGGCGGGGTTAAGGTCAAGCACTTTTTTACATTTTTTCAAAAAAAAAATACAGGAACTTTTTAAATGGTTTTTCACTGCTTCCATTTAAAAAAGTTCCTGTTATTTTAATTCTAAAAATACATATTCATGTAGCACATAATACCACAATCTGTACTTATTTCATCGCTTTTTCTACCCCTGTCCGGTTCCAGTTCATCAAGATAGCATTGTTTCAGAATGGAATGTCCTATGTCACGCTCAAGCTTTGCACGGGCTTCAAATACATCCGGAAAATCCTTTCGTATCTTATTCCAATACCACATACCGCCTTTTACGCAGCCTACACAGTTATTATTCTGATAACCCAGGTCATACATATAAGGTCTTTTCAGCCCTATCTGTTCCATAATTGAATGACAGTCCTGTTTTGACAAAAGCTTATCAATAAGCGGAAATTCATGCTTGAATTCCGGCATACTTTCACACAGCCTGTCCGCACGCTCCTGTTCATTCCTATCAAATCCCCATATATAGGTTATATCATAATCACTATGCTCATATTCCCATTCCTTTCGCACTCTCTTTTTAAGCCAGTTCGTACACGGATAGTAATTATTTCGATTGTTTCCAATCATTCCTGCCGTCCGTATAACATTTTCTACACTGTTATATTCAGACTTCAGAATTTCTACCTCCTTACCCAAAACGGTCTCGCAGTCTTTTATAAACCGCATACTGTCTGGATGCTGATCCTTAATATCTATATAGATATATTTATCAACGGGTTTTCTTCTGCACTGATTGCCATTGGAATCTAAAAATGTCAAAAAATCATTTGCATATCCTGCAATAAAGCTTGAAACCCCTGCTGATAACCAGCATATTTTTAAATTTTCTTTCATAACACCACGCTACAAATCGCTTTGTAATCGTGGACAAAACAGCAATCGGGATGGACTTTTTTAAGAGAACTTCACACTTACTCTCCCACTCCACTGTTTTTTACTATAACTGTATCACTTTTTTACGGTAATACTCGTACTTACGGTTGCTGCTGTCACTTTCAACATGGCATAACCTTTTCGTACTTTCATTAACCCTGTATGTCATATACTACGCCAGTGCCATTCCTTTTTAAGGAGGAACCGCAAAAATTGTAATACAATGACCGAATTCACCATACTAATCTCCGGCCAACCCCGGTTTACCGAGGACTCGTTATTCCTTTCTACTAAACATTTTATCACCCACTGTTCAACTATTCAGTAACTTTGAACACATACGTATCGTATATGTCCCTATCAAAATGATCCCTCTGACTGTCAGAATCATCCCTGTTATAGCTTGTTACTATTTTTCGTATCAAACTGTAATCTCTGGCTGCCTTTCCTTTTAAAAGGCTACACGCCTGATGTGTATGATAATGGTTACGCTCCAGCTCCATAACCGCAATTTTATACACCGTATGGCATATATTCTCAATCATGGCCTGATCTGTCTCACTAATTTCTGAACCCCAGATATACTTGATATTGCCATCTATATCTGTGTACGGATTCACATTGGTCCAACTTATGAATGGCAAATTCATTTCTTTCCATTCTTCATAAGTTTTTATATTATTTTTGTTGATTTTTATCGTACAGGTTAATGACGTTAAATAGCCGGCCCTGTTAAATCTTACAGTTGCCTTAATTCCTGCTTTTTTGAAATCTGCAAGCAAAAATTTCTTTAACTCCTTATCTGTATCCCATTTGGGATTATTTCCACCTGTCCAACCGGCCCATTCATCAAAATTGCTGCTTTCCTCTGCCGTTGCAAACTGCGTTTCCGGAATCTCAAGTTTTTCACACTCATTTAAAATTTTTTTTACTTCTTCTGAAGAAAGATAACTGTACCAGCATCCTTTCTTTGGATTCCAGCGCATTTTAGCACTTTTCATCGCAGTTCTTACTGCTGTGTCCGGTTTACCTGCAAAATAAACTTCAACACTTTTAAATTCTTCATTTATTTTAATACTATAATTTGTCATAGAAATATCCTCCATTACTGCTCCTGCAGCGATATAAACTTAAAAAGACAGACAATTTCGGAAGAGGTACAATTACCTCACACCTTTATGTCTGTCCTTTAAAATATTATTATAAATCTCAATCTTCAAAGTAAGTTAGATAGCAATTGTGAGCTTTCTCAAAGTCCTGTCATACAAATAAACTTTGTTTGACAGCCGTTCCTCTAACTCGATTCCGTCCAGATATACTTCTTTCACCATATCTTCAAGCTCATACGGTTCAGCCATATTAGTAGATACAGCTAAACATTCATGAATTGAGGATGGCAGAATATATAAATCTGTTCCTAACATTTCTGCAAGTTCATGAAGAATATCTTCATAAATAATGAAACCTGCACCATCAAACAGATATTTACTACTTATCACCCACATCATGTTATCGGGGTCAACAACATCTGCAATTTCTGCCGGCATTTTTAGCCGTTTTACAATCATATCATACATAGATGTAACTGTTGGCTTGAGAATTCGTTTTGTATTCTCAATAGCACAGTTATATAGTTCAGTTTCATCCATACCAAACTCTTGGACAATGTCATTTGAAATAACTGCGCTCCGCATTCCATATTCATCAATCTTTATTACCATTCTGTATATAATTGATAAATCAAGAAATTCCCTGTGCGGCACATCATTCAGCAGTTTCTTATTCTGTTCCGTATTTATTAGTTGGAAAATGATATTTTCCCGTGCGTTGAAATCAATGTTTATATTAGTTGGAATTGATCCAAATGCTATATCCATCGTTTCCGCAGCTTCCCTTAATACGGCAGAAATATCTCCTGTTTTAACGTATACATCATATATATCGTTAATATATAATGTTGGCGATATACATCTGCTCTTTCCATCATTGTGCAATGTAATAGCATCTAGAGTTTTGTTAATTTTATTTACAGAATTAACACGAAGTTTCATTTTCTGATATTTATCTGGCATATAATCCAGAAAATTCATTGTTACTATTTCTTTAAATTCATTATAATTCATCATAAAAATATCCTCCATTGCCACGCTATCGTGGCGAAATTAGTTTAATGAAAGAAGCAGGCATTTTTATATATGCCTGCTTCTATAACTATTACTCATAAAATATCACCACTATTGTGGCTAAATTGATTTAAAACAAATACTGTTACCTTTTGGTACCAGTGAAAAGAGATATGGTGGTGCGCCAACTATTGTTGCTGTATGATTTCTGCCTTGAATAATAAAATCCAACTGCCAACCGTTGTCCAGATACATTTCAACTATATCGTGACTTTTGGGTTTGCTTTGCATTGTTACTATTCGCGTTGGATAAATAATCGGCTCTGCAACACTCCACCCATTCTTAATTTTTGTTTCTATCAAATTTCTGACCAACCTTGCCGGCATTTCAGTATCATGCTGGCAAAGCTCGTTCATATTGTTAATAAATTCTTCCATGATTTCCTCCAAAAGCAGACACCCGTTACCAGGTGCCTGCAACAATTTTTATTCAGTTGCAACCGTAGTTGCAGCATTTTCCTGTTCCTGCTGCTGCTTTTTAAGCTGCTCTGCCTGAATCTTTTTCACCTTTGCATTTGTGACTGGTAAGATCAGTGAGCACATGGCTCTCTTTTCTTCCATCGCATATGAAATAGTGGCCAAAAACTTTGATTGTGGACTTTCCTTTTGGGAAATAATTAATTTGCCATTTGTATTAAAGATAAAACTTTCATCTTTTATAGCATTAATGGCATTTGCTAATAAAAGCGGCGAAAAGGCTGTTGAAAACATTTCGCCTTCCCAATCCGCGGTTAAGTCCACATAGTTTTTTCCACAATTATCCTCAAGACGTAACCGTCCATCAGTGATTTGTAGAATACAGGTTGTAGCATCCTGTAATGTTACTACCTGTAATGCCTCAAGAAATTCTGCCTTGTTTATTATTGCTTTAAACTTGGCAGATTCCCTTACTTCATAAGGTTTATCTTCCATTATGTTAATGGAATTTTTGTTTAAAATCCTTATAACATATAATTCATCTTCAGCGGCAATTCCTAAAAATGCCGGCTGAATTTCTTCCTCACCTTTTTTATAAAAAATAGCAAGGTTTATATTTGATGAATCAATAAGGGCCATTACTCTGGAAAATTCCAGTACCGGCACTGCAATTCCCGGCATATCTCCAGCAAACTGGCATTGTGCTACGTTAATGCCACTTACTGCAATGGTAAAACTATTCATTCCGACCAGTTTTAACATTTTCGTAGAGTCCTTTGTAATAGGCGTAATACCCACGCAGTTCACTTCAGTAATGCTTGATTTTGAAGTTTCAATGCAATATTTAACTGCATTTACAGCTTCTTTTAAATCAGACGAATTAACTGTAAATGTTCCAAGCGGTTCCATATCCGTCGGCATTGCCAGTTCACTTGAACTGTATAACACTTCAATGTGTCCGGTTCCCGCTTTTATTACGGCCTTTTCATCTTGTAATTCGATCGTTATTTCGTCTGCAAGACGACCTAACGTCGAAATACCTGTTACAAACATTTTAGGAAAGCATACGGTTTTACTGCCTTCATCGGAAATAGATGCTTTTATTCCGACAACAGCATCAAAATTGCCGTTTCCTCTAAAACGAACATTCTGCTGTTCTTCATCTTTGTAGACCGACATTTCTAAGATACTGTCATTACCTTGCATTGCAGCGGCAATTTTATTTACCGCCTTAATTGCATTCTTACTATTTACTGTAATCTTCATTTCCGTTTACCTTTTGTCCTTTATAAAAGGACTCCTTTCTGTTATTATTTTATTGGAATGTGAACAAGTCGGATAATCCCATTTGTCCACTTGATATTTTTTTGGATTTTTTCTTACCAGTTGATACTGGCATCATAATATCCAGTTGCTTTTGTTCTTTTTTATATACCGGCATCTGTGACTTACCGGACGAAAACATATCAAAAAACTTCATGAAATTCAATGTAGTGAAATCTGCTGTTTTTTGTACGTTTTCTTCTTTATTACTTGTAGTTATAATTCCTACAATCTCATCAAACAGTTTCATTGGCTCATAATTTCTCATAAGTTCATTTTCATTTTCTGTTGATGAGTTGTTTGAATTGCTTACAGCATCAAACATATTCTGCAACTCATTTTGAGTCTCAGTATCTGCTTCACAGATACTTTGCGCCAGACGGACTCTTGGGTCAGTCTGTTGTGCCAATTTGGCAAGTCCTTCTGCTGAGAACTTTCCTTGTATTGCCTGTGTAGCTGTCTGTTTTTCTGCTATTAATTTGATCATTTCCAGCTGCATGCCTTCATAACCGAGGTAGTAATTTCTACACTCGATTGGCTGGCAAAGGCGGTAGCCTCTCCGGGATGCCTGCCACACCGTATACATATTCATGCCGCATTGGAAAAATATAATTGTAGGAAAGTTATACAAGACCTCATTGCCATCACTGTCAATGTCTGTCCAGATAAAATCCAGTCCCGTTTCAACACAACGAGGGTTTGTAATAATTACTTTTGCCCCTTCCCTTGCTTTTCGATGAATCCATTCCTCCCTTTCTATTGGTTTTGGTGATGCTGATTCCAGAATCACTGTTTTACCTTTAAGTGAAGGAATTTTTTCCTCGATAATAACTTTCAATCTCTGGGTTATAATTGTTTCTGCTGAATTTGTATATTCTGCAAAAACAACTACATTACGCCCTTCTTTCTGCTCCCTGCTGATCAATTCAAGAAGTTTTTTCTCTTTAGGCAGCAGACCTTCTATTTCGATATAGTCCCAATTATCTGATGGACTGGCAATTATCCTGCCATCTTTTGCCGATAGTATCGGTCCCCTTCCGTAAGGCTTGTCCGGATAAGACATACCAAATTGGAGCATTTGGGATAAAGCTCCCATTCCTTCTTTTCGTGAATTTCTCTTTAACTCAGATATGACCATATTGTATTCACTTTTTATTTCTTCCGGCATTTTTATTGTCTCGACATATTCATGAAGCGGTGGAAGAAATTTTGACATATCTGATAAATCCAGTGTGATTTCCACTGGTAAAGTAAAATCCAAAGTCAGCATCGGAGAAATCCCCGGTCTTACCTTTGGAGTCGTAATCTGCCGGCCACGTGAACAACTGTTGTAATTACCATTATCTGATACATCACTATCATATAGTGTTTCTATTGTTCCGTAGCGCTTAGCAAACTTCATTACGTCGTACCAGCCATATCCCATTTTTTGCATTTTTCTCGGATCAACCCGGTATAACAGATAGAATATTGAAATTGCATAGCCATTAGCAATTGTTCCTGATAGCAGCAATTGTTTTTTACAGGCTGCCACCGCAGCAGCAAAAGCATTCCCTTGTGCTGTCCCAGCGCCTTTATACAAATGGGCTTCATCAAAAATCCCATAGTCAAAAAAGCCTTTTAGATAATGCTTTATAAGATAAGCCGGTGATATTTTACGCTTCTTCTTTACCGGCACATCTTTAAATTCTACACAAGGGTCCGCCAGACTTTCTCTGTACTGTTTTTCAAACTCTTTTAAAATCCAACTGGTTTTTTTTGTCTTTTTTGTCTGATTGGCAAAATGTGACACTTTATACCAGAAAGATTTCTTTTTTACTCCCACGTTCATAATATCTGTATTGATATTATTAATGCAGGGTTCCCATAATGCTTCACCACAATAAAAACATTTATCGTTGAGGTCTTTATGTGATGCAAAGTCTTTTGGCTGCAATGGGTGCTGCAATGGGTATTTGTCTGAAGTCATATTTTGATAGGAATATAATAACTGACCACAAGATGGGCAAATTAATCCATCAAAATACTCTCCTGTAGGCTCAAATTTAAAATTTTTTGAACCACAATCACATTCATTGCCGGGTGTCATTTTTTCTTCCCCACACTGAATGCATATTTTTTTAACAGACATTTTCCTGCCATACCTCTTAGGTGCTGGCTTTTCTTCATAGGAAAGCTTACAAAAATCTTTTCCTATGATAAAAAACTCTTTCCGCTGTGCCTTCTTGGGCAAATCCCTTAATTTTAATACATCTTCTAAGGAATTTAATATTTCAGCGTGTGCATATGGCACATTGCTTTCTATTTCTCTTTTCCACTTCTGTGGAAGATGCCCTGGACACATTATGAGGGTTCGATAATGAACATTATCTTCCTGCAGACATTCACTAAATGTTTCATGATGTTCACGCATCCATTTTTTATTTTCTCTACCCTCACAAATGGCCAGTGACTGAATGGTTTTTCCTGTACCCATCCCTTCTATCATGAGCACATAATTACTGGAATCCAGTATTTTCTGCGCTCCATTCACCACTGCTATTTGCTGCGGATAAAGCCGAATCTTCTTAAAGGCTACATTATCAATTGTGCCTTTAAGTTCTGTTTTCGGTTTGACGATATTCTTCAAATTTTCCACAATGCTATGAGAATATCGCTGAAGATACTCATCGATATTATCCACTTCAAAAGGTTTTTGTGGCTTCTTTGTCAGCCATATAACCCCTTCATCGTGAAGATTTTTCAGTGTTTCTAATACCCAGTTTTCATCGGCCTCAAAACGTACAACCTCAATATTATCAAGGCTTACCATTCCACCGTGCGTTCCTAAATTAATAGAAACTTTTTCTGGTGTATCCACACCGATAATTTTATGTCCAATTCTGGCATATCCGTCCTTTACTGCCCTATCAAGAAGCGGTTTCATCCACTCCTTCAAAAGAGGCAGTCTCATATTGTTCATTAGAAGATTATATAAATCTTCATAAATTTTATCTTTATGACAGATATATAAATCCTTTCCAATGTTCTGCGAAAACGCCATCAGATGGTATGCATTTTCTTTTCCTTTTTTTAGGGGCTGTATATAATTTTTATATGGTTCTGTATCTGTAAGACACAAATTTTCCCGGTCATTATCTAACCGAAAACCATATCTTAAATTAGCCCACACTCCTGAGACTTGCTCTTTTGAGCGTGCATACATTGATATGCCTACCAATGTACGCATGGAATCTATGGGATATCGTACATATCCCGGGACCTCGTCCAAAATTGCAAAATGTAAGTACGAACGTACTCCATTTACATTAATAGTCGTTGCCATCTTTTTCCTCCATTGTCATTTTTTACTTTTTAACTCCTAATTCATGGTAGTTAAAATCTGCATCCAAAATATGCATCGTTGTCAATGCTTCTGAAATTACGGCAATATGATGTCCGTCTTTTTTATCGTTTTGACGAACTTCTTCCCGTTCAACAATCTCAACAATACCTCGTTGGATGTGTAGCGTTCCTTCATCCTCGTTTCCTGCAATTCCTGAGCCTGCACCGCAGACTGCAAGGAGATGTGCTTTTTCTTTTGTCAATGGCAGAGCAGGTGAACCTGCCTGTACTGCATGATATGAGTTTACACATCCCATATCTCCAAAAGAATTTAGAAGGTTTGAGCTGTCAATTACATCTTTGAATGAATCGGCATCAAATTCTTTTGTTGTAAATTCTTTGACCTGTTCATCTTTTGATGCAATTACCGGAAACTTTTTTCTGATTTCCACATTTTCTTCAGGCAGATATGGAATCTCATTCAAGTCTTCTACTCCCTCCAGAAAATCATCTAAATCATGTTTTAAGTATCCTGTCGTAGCTCTCCGGTATGAAAATACCGCTACCTGATGGTATTTCGCATATTCGACATCATCAAACCTGAATACGCAGGTTATCTGATATCTTGCGAAAAAGCTTCTTATGAATTTTGAATCCAAAAGAATCGGATACGGTATTACATATACCAGTAACGCTTCCTTTTTCAAGTACAGAAAAAGCTTTTCTTCAAAGGCTTGTTCAAGCCTCATTTCATCGCTTTCTCCATATGGAGGATTAGCGAAGCAGAATGAAAACACTCTGTTGCTTATCCTCACACCATGAAGAAAGTCGGCATTAATAGCATAGTCCATACTTTCCGGCATTGATTCTGCTATTTTCTCATATGTTTCTGTGTTCATCTCTACACCATAACGATGTAGGAGTTCTTTCTTTTTAAAACCGGCTACTACAGCATTTAATGCTGTGCAGTCGCCACAAGAAGGCTCCAACACACAAACTTCTTTGTCCTCCGGCCACTTAATTAAACGGCCAATCCTTTTACAATGACCAATATCCGTGTAATAAGCACCCAGCTTACCCATATTAGCCATTGTTCTGCCAAACATGCTTGCATGTGTGACAGAGTTTAAATTATTATTCACTATTCCTCCTTCTGTCTGGTATAACCAGACTAAAACTTTATTTTAAAAATAAAAAAAAGCGCATGGCATAAAGCCACACGCTTAAAATTATTTCTATAAAACAAAGCATACCCCGTCATTTTACCGGACATTACTAAAAAAACTTCTAGTAAAATAACGAAATACACAATATATATATTATACCATATTATTTTTTCAATGCAACAACTAAGTTTGATACTCCCACCGTCTAAATGTAAGAGTTTTAGGGCAAACACTTGGTACAATAGAAAAACAGCAGAACAGTCAATTTAAACTGCCATGCTGTTATTGTTCGATATCAGTGTAAAATACATTTTGAATAGGAGTCCGAAATTTACGGCTTTCCGGACTCCATAAACAAAAAGTAAATATACATAGATTCCCTATATATATCCGATAAAAGTATTCCTGCGGCAAACAGAAATCACTTTCGTATAAAAATATAACATAAGTTCAATGTTTATTCAAGATATTAAATTGCTAAAAACAGCCGATAAGATAAAAATTACTCTCCAAACAAAAAATACCGCTGAGAAGCAGTCTGTCAAATGTTTATCATATAATTATAACATTTTAACAAATCTGCTTTCTCAGCGGTATTTTTTACTTTATTCGTTTAGCTAAATATAAGATTACCTGGTTATAATCACTTAAAGTGAACGTTTTATTTTTTATACGTTCCCTTGTCCGCATTATTTCCTGCAATCTGATAACAATATCACTTGGTGAATAAATTTTTCTTAATTTGTTGGCTTCCTCTTCATTTATACAATTCAGAGGTACTTTGATTTCTACATTCATAGCATCAAAAAATATAGCTTCCAAACCATAAAAGAGTGACAGTTGTTCTACCACATCACTCGATTTTATGAAATTTCTATTTCCCTCTGCCATTGCACTGAGTGAAAATAGAAGTTCTCTTGACTCTTTAACGGTTCGTAAAGAATCAACCATTTTTAAAACTTGGGTTAAACTCCCTTTTTCGCTCATATGCTCTAACCATTCGTAACGGTCATTTACAGTGGCTTTAATAATTCCCTCAGAAAATCCTGTATCTGAAGAAAATTTTTTTAATTCAGCCTGTGTAATGCTCCGTCCTGCCGGTATTACCGTGCATCTGTTACATACGGTATCTATTGGCCGATTTTCACAGCACATAATGATTATATTATTGCTGTAACCGTCCTCCAGCACTTTTAACAGCGCATTTTGAACGTAAATGTTCATATGGTCAGCATGATCAATAACATAGATATTGACCCTTGCATACAATGGAACCATATATTCATTATTCCATATGCATTGCAGCTGCTCTAGGGTAATATCCCTTTTACCTTCAATCAGGTCTATCACATGAATATCATTATGATTTTCCCAATTAATTCGGGAGCTTTTGCCCCAATTAGCAATGTCTTCCGCAAGTTTTAGTGCCTGTGGAAAAACCCCCGTTCCTTCCTTTCCCAGCAGAATAACTCCTCCGCCCGGATTTTCGATGACTTTATGTAATTTATCCATTACTCTTTTCCTCCATTTTCAAAATATGCCGCAGTAACCATATCTGCATTTAATTCATCAAGTGATGTCTTATATAGCAGATACTGCATTACTGCAGAATATATTTCTCCTTCAACCGGATTCTGTAAAAAATCCGTTATCATCGGAAAGAATTCCTTCCCATTTTTATAATGAAAAGTATATTTTTCTTTATATTGAATATACTGAACCGCACGTCGGTAAATCTCCTTTACAGGTTCCGTATATCCGCTGCATATAGAAATATACTCTTCCACCATGGCAAGTTCCATTTCCGGAGTAAAATATTCTTCTACTCCGGAAAATTCTATATATTCTCGAATTTTTACCTTACTGCTTTTCATTATTTTTTTCCTCCTTTGCACAATATTTTTGCATAAACATATCAAAATATGTTTTTATGCAGATTTCAAGTTCCGGATCATCCGGATATGCAAAACCGATACTCGCATCATATCTGCAAAGCGAATTGTCAATTTTGAGGCACCTTGTAAGGTATATTTCTGCACACCGTGCAAATACCTCTGTTCTTGTAAGATAGTAAAGCAAATCATACTTGCCCGAAAGCGGAATTTTTCTTTCATCTACTAATTTTGTCAATTTTGGGGCATATACATCATATACCTTAGAAAATTCATACGTGCTTGACAGCTTTCCCAGAGTATAGTCAAGCATATGAAAATATTCATGTGTGAATGATGACGGTTGCCGCACATCTACACATATGCACTGCAACTTCGGATAATAAAGCCCTATGGCATTATGATTCCCTAATTTTCGGAATCTTAGGGAAACCAGCTCTTTTTTCGGCTGGTGAAGAATGTGATTATTAATTGCTTCCCATTCTTTTTCCAGTTCCATTATTTTTTGCACATCTGAATCTCCATCAAATTCAACATAGCCAAAATAATTGTTAAAAGTGCTGTTCTTCATTGCGTCCAATATTTTAGGCGGTATATTTTTTTTTGTAATATACGATTTTGCATACAATGAAGATACATTTCTGTCATACTTGCTATCTTCCTCATCTAAGTATATCTGTTTTAGGAGTATATATAGCTGTTCTGACAAACAAATATCTGAAGATGCTACCTTATATGCATATCCAGACTTAAAGGCCCGGTGACCTAGATAGTCTTTTGTCTTTACAGGTATTATTTTTAACATCTGTAAAGCAAATTCAAAATTGTAAGGCATGGTTTTTGTTGAAAATGTATTTTTCTTCAACTCCACGTGCGAAGATATCGTATATGCCAGTTTGAATTTTTGACATATACTTTCTGCAACATTATCTTCCATTTGAATTACGACTTCTTTTGTCAAATCTAAACCGTAAAAAGACTGCATACAGCTTTTTACAAACGCTTCTAAACTGCATTTTAGAACTTCGTTTGTGCTGTTTTGTAATGTATTCACAATTATAGCTCTGGTACATATAACTGCGAAATCATTAATTTGTCTTATTGTATCTGGCATTGACTTTAAATATAAAGTCCTTCCCGTTTGCTGCGGCATTAATTCCGAAACCGAAAACTCACCAGAATGTTGTAATACTTCAGCATCATCTGATGCATGAAAGTATGTCCCAGCAAAAATACCATTCTTATCTTTACAACAATATTCTACTAATCTTGAATATGGCATTATCTGCATACTCAAAATATATGTTGATAATTCATTGTCCCCTAGCAGTTCAATTAGCTGTTTTGATGGCTTAAATGTTATCTTTTCATCATCAGTAATACTATCAAGTATTAGTTTACGTACTGTTTTTATAAGTGCATTAAACAAATAAATTGCTAAAGCTGAATTGCCTTTTTGAGCATTGTCATGCAAAGATTTCCATCGAATGGAATCTTTTAAAAAAGTTTTTTGCACATCCTGTGGCTTTTTTCTTTTTCTTTCACGTTCACGAAGTATAGACAAAATTTTATCCTCCTTATGAAGATAATTTTCAGTTGTTATAATTACTCCGTCCTTTTTTTTATTTACCGCAAATGTTTGTAAAAAATCATTTGCAATGCTATTCCTTGCCGCCTTGGACAGAGGTTTTAAATCATATTTTTCCTCTTTAAATTCATTTAATGCAGCCAATGAAAATAAAGGTAATAATTCTTCTTGTTTCACGTTCATATTTCCTCCTTATGCCTGGCATAACCAGACTGAATTTTTTCATACACAAAATGCGCACAGCTATAAGCCGTGCGCATTTTACATAAAAATCACATTACAACAGTTATACAACAGTTAGAAAAACTGCTGCTGAATTTTTGTTTTATTTCCATGATAACTAATATAAGCTATCATGGATTTTAATATACCTACCGTTCTAACTATTTCTTTGCCGTCCGGATATTTTCTGAATTGCTCTAAATATACCATCGGTCCATGTGAAACAGTTTCTTTAATGGTGTCAATACAGTTTACGTTCTGTCCATTAATATAGTGTCCGACCCTATATACATTTCCAGATCGTGTATATATCTCTACATAATCCGGAAATGTTCCAAAAAGGATTTCCCTGACTTTATCAGGAAATCCTTCTGCTACTGCTGGTTCGTTCATAATTCCTCCTATAAATTAAATCTAATTGAATGGTAAGCCTTCGGATTCATCTCCATCAGGAATACTCATAAATCCATCTTCATCAGCCGCACTCGGTTCCGGTCTTGATGGTGTATAGGCAGCACCATTGTTTGCTGCTGAAGATTTACTCTCTGCAAATTCCTGTTCTTCAACAACTACATCAGTCGTGTAAACTCTCTGTCCGTCCTTATTCGTATAGCTTCCTGTCTGGATTCTGCCGGTAATGGCAATCTTGGTTCCCTGATGAAGATACTTTTCAGCAAATTCACCCTGTCTGCCAAATGCAACACAGCTGATAAAATCAGCAGTCTGCTCAGCGCCGTCGCTATTGGTTCTAGCACGTCTTCTGTCTACAGCTAATGTATATCTTGCAACTGCCATAGAGCCGTCAGAGTTCTGTGAATAACGAACATCCGGTTCTCTGGTCAGTCTTCCCATTAAAATTACTTTGTTCATGATTTTTTCCTCCAATTGAATTTATTTTTGTTATCCTTTACAGCAGTGCAAGAGCCACATTCCATGCTCATATTCTGCTAAATTACCTGTTTGATTAGCCTCACCTACGAGCCGGTTTCCCTCAATGCACGTATTTACGTTTGCACAAGGTACTCCGTACCCTGATAGAGCCACAGGCTTTCCGTCAGGCTCGATAACCTTTCTTTGTTGTACATATGCAGCATATGTAGCTGCAAGCGATTTAAAAACGTTTACAACTACACTTTCTTCTACCACTTCCCCGTCAGCAATACGGGTAGCAAAGCAGGATGCGGTAAAATAATCTGCATAATATGCAGACAAAGACTTCTGATAACTTTCAGTTATCTTCAGTCCTTTTGTTTTATTCTCCGGCTTTTCTTCCGGAGACTTTTTCATATTTAGTAACGTAGTAAAATCCATAGCTCCTCCTTTATAACGGTCTTATTCACCGTTTGAAAATCCCTTGAAATATAGGTTTTCACCCTTTATTTCTCCCAAAATTTCCACATTAGATTTTGCTCCTTTTTTTAATTGATGAGCTAAATCCTCTGTTGAAATTCTTAAATTAGCAGCCATTTCCGCAAATTGTTCTGGCGAATAGATTAATACATATTCTCCTGAGTCTGTCTGCACAGTCATTGTTGCCGAACCATCTTCGTGTAGATCAACCGGAGATGTTATTTCTATATAGCCACAAAAATCTAACTGTGGCTGTGGCTGTGGCTGTGGCTGTGGCTGTGGCTGTGGCTGTGGCTGTGGCTGTGGCTGTCGATTATTCTCCAACCGTACCAGCGTGTCAACCCACATCTGGTTATGCCCCTGCCATTTTTCACATATTCCAGTAACCTTATAGAAGGTTTCAGCGGCAAATGATGCCGCAAAATCTTCTTTTGCCATCTTGGCCTTAGCCGCCATTTTTTCGGCCGCATCGGTATTTAATATGATATTAAATTTTTGTTTTTTACCGTTTATGGTTTCAACAAATATTTTTATCATACCATTTTTTAGCAACTGTCCAGCTTGTAAAACTTTCACAGTTGCTTCGGATACTGCTTTTTTTGTCTGTTCATTCTCCTGATTTTCGTATCCTTCAGGTTTAAGGCAGAAGTGCATGATACAGCGTTTCCACGCTGCTGTTTCAGCTGCCTTAATATTATTTTCAAGACTAACGATTCCAGAACCGTCAGTCTTATACTTTATATTTGATGTTCCCAATTTTGTAACGCTTACAACGGTTGAGCCATCATCAGCTCTTATTGTAAGTTTTCCACCAATTATAATGGTTTTTTTCGTATCCAGTTCCTTAATGAGCACATGTTCATTATTTGTACCTACGGGAACTGTTTCAAAATCCGCATTAAATCCAATTAATTTGGTGAATTTCTCTTTCATTATGTTCTCTTTTATAAAGGGATTACCTTTATTGTTTTTAGAGTAATCCTCCATTGAAAACAAATGTAATAGTTTCTCCGAAAGTTCCGCTACAGGAACTCCATTTACTGTCTTTTCCATGAATTTCCTCCTTAAATCGCCATTCCTTCACAAATGACGATATTTATGTTTTTTAGATTCATATAGTTTATATATGCATCTAAAATTTCTTTTGCCGGCATAAACGGTGTTGCCAGCACAATGCCTTTTTCTGTCATGTTTTTTTTGCAGTTCACTGTTACCAGTGTTTTTAATATTGCATTTTCTTCCATGGCAGCACTTAATTGTGCATCAGCTTTGTGGCTAATACTATTAGCCAATTTAAACTCTTTGGCTAACATGGGATTTGAAAAACTAATATTACATCCGGCTGCGTTAAATAACGCTTCTTTTGTATTATCAGCATCAAAATCAAAATCAGAATCAAAATCAGAATCAGAATCAGAATCAGAATCAGAATCAGAATCAGAATCAGAATCAGAATCAGAATCAATAGATTGTACCACTCTGAATTCTTCTGGTTGCTCATTATTTTCATAATTCTGCAATGTATCATCAATCAGTTCAGATTGTGGTACTGAAAAGAACTGTGAAAACAGCGTTTCCTTTATGGAAGCCGATTCATCATTTAAGTCAATAAACGATTCATCTTCTTCATCTTCAAAAGACGATTCATCCTCTTCATCCATATACTCAAAGCTATCCGGAAGCTCAGAATCTTCCAATTCTTCATATTCATCATTGTTATTTTCTTCTTCTAAAATATTTGAAGAAATAACATTCTGTGTTTGCTCACCTGTCTGAAGACTTTTTACAGTTTCTTCCAGCTGCGCAATTCTACACAATGCTTCCTGCAACTGTTTTTCAAGCAGCGCAAGATTTCCATTGCTAACATTCTTATCCGTTTCAGCTGTTGTGCACAATTGTGCGACGGCCAGCCTTATGCCGGAATAAGACTTCTCTGAATCAGCGTATACTGAATTGATAGTATTGCCGATTTTTGTAAGATTTGACAGCGTTACACTGTCTGAAATCTTTTTCCCTGCAGGATTATCCGTATACGAGGCTGAGATTGCATCTGCAATCGTTTCACATACATTTTTCACAAATGTACGTGAATTAACTGCCCTATTTTCCGCTTCATCAATGATTATCATTGCTTGTTTAAACTGCCCATTAGCAAGAGCAATTATAAACTCCGATAGCATATCTTCTCCCAGAATAGCCAGATACTGCGCTACCTCCGTAGCACCTATCTGAAAATCTTCCGGATACGGGATGCGGATATGTTCAAAATTATTTATAGCATTCCGCATTGATCCTTCTGAAGCTTCAGCTATTGCCTTTAAACCCTCGTCTGTATAATTACAGCCATACCGTGGGCGTATGAATTTAAGATACTCACAAATATCTTCATTTGTTATGTTTTTAAATTCATATTTTCCGCAGCGGTTTTTAATTGCGTCAGGTATTGATGCATACTCCGTTGTACATAAAATGAAGTATACATATTCCGGTGGTTCTTCAATTGCTTTTAACAATGAAGACCATGCAGCAGAAGACAGCCTCTGTGCCTCATCTATTACATAGATTTTGGCACTTCCTATTACTGGCTTGTAGGAAATACTTGACAGTAACCTGTCTATATCCTCTTTTCCTCCGTTTGTAGCCGCATTCAATTCAATATAATTTGAACTTATGCCGTTTGTCACCTCCTGGCATGCAGTACAAATGCCACATGGTTCACCGTCCTGCACATCCACACAATTTAATGCGCGTCCAACAATTCTTGCCGCTGTAGTTTTTCCACTGCCGGTTTTGCCGTGAAAAATAAGGGAATGTTCCAACACCCCCTTATTTACAGCCTCTTTCAAAGCTTTTTTTGTTTCCGCCTGTCCAGCAAGCTGTGAAAACTTAACTGGACGAATGATGTTATACAATGCTTCTCCCATTGTTCTTTTTCCTCCTTCTATGCCAATGCAGTTTTATGTGTTACATTTTGAAAATGTTCCTGCATTATATCATGCCACTCCTGAAGATTCATATTTTCCATATCTTCTATGAATCTTTCCAGAATTATATTTTTTTGCTCTCCGTTTGGAATGACTCCACCCCAGGATGCTAAAAAAACATCATAATCCTGCATAGCTCGTTTTAAAATGTATTCTCTTCCAAGAGCATACATCTCTTCCGGTGTTAATTCAATGTTTATATCTACACCAGCTACGTTTCTTTTAAGAAACATAAATACCTCCTTCTGTCTGTTCTTACCAGACTAAAACTTTATTAAAAATAAAAAAAGCGCATGGTCAAAAACCATACGCTTAATCATTCTTATTTAATAAAGCATACCCCGTCATTTTAACCGGACAGTACCAGAAAAACTTCCAGTAAAACAACGAAATATACGATGTATATATTATAACATGTACAATTTGTTTTGTGAAGTATATTCTAAGAAAAGGTTGAGATTAAATCTCAACCTTTTTCTAAATTCGCATACCATGGGCAATAGTAATTTTCAATATTTTCTTTTGTAATTTCTGAAAATTGGAATTGGCTTTTATTAATAATGGCATCATCCATGCCTTTCCCTGATTCCGCATCCCAGTTTACTATGATGCAACCAAATCCAGCATTTAATATTTCTGTTGCAAATGCTTTTTCTGCATTTAAAACATTAATATTTTTTGCCTTATCGGCATCATATGCAATCGCAATATACTTAGTGCCATTGTCGCGTAGTTTTTCAATGATGTTTTTTCCTACGCGAGTTTCAAACACTTTTTTAAACGAATTGACTCCAGGGATAATTATATAAGGCATATGCATAGCTGCATTGCCAATTATTCCTTTTTTTTCACCTTCTGTCGCAATTGCGATCAGAAAATTATCATTTGGAGTCGCAGTCAACCCGCAAATGTTACTGGCTTCTGTTCCATTCTTATACCAATTTGTATAAGTTCCCTCTTCATAGCAGCGCTTCTCGCTGAATGAGGTTAATGGACGATACTTACCCGTTCCATTGTATTTCTTTTCTTTTTCAGGAATCAATTCTCCGTCAAAATTTTTTTGAAAAACTCCTTTCCACGGAATCATGTAACGGAGTTTTCCGTCACCTTTTTCATCAATAAAAGAATACCCATTTGTATCTTTATGGTAATTCTTCCATGAGTCCAGAAAATCCATGCGTACACGAATACGCACGATTTCCCCTTTTTCATTTTTCAACGGAAATCCGATTCCTGAACGACAATTAATCGTCCAATACTCATTTCCGTCTTTGCTCTTCTTCTGGTAAAACCCTGGTATGCCAATAGGTTCGCCCAGCTCTTTGACAATCTCAGAGCTGACGGTGCTCCTAAATTTTTGGAAACTTTTAAAAATTTCCGTTGAGGCATTTCTTTTCCAGTCATCAATCGGAAACGAGCAAAGTTCTGAATTTTCAATCAGTTCGTCACTCCACCCCTCTTTCCGAAGATACTGCCTGTGCATGCCCGTTATTGGGTACTTTTTTATAAGCGCCCTGTAAAAACGGTCTAGCACCACATCAGATGCAATTTCATTGATTCCTACGGGAATCAATTCTTTTTTGATTGCACCCGGGCCCTTTACGGCATTCACATCTTTTCCTTTGACAAAAATATGATAGCCGTTGTCCTCTGCTTGTTTTACATCTTCAGCTCTGCGGTATACGCCATAACCTTTAGAGCTTTCCTGGCACAGAAGATAAAAATGCCCATCATATCCAGGGGTATCGCTGCCGGGACAACTTACCCGTGGCATCTGATAACGTTTACATAGGTAAACTTCCCCATAGCCATCATCAGCACTTTTATGCGCGCAATAGTCGCCCGTGCCACAGATTGGGCAGATGTTGCTTTTCTTGGCTTCAATCCATCCGTCAGCCATGTGTTTCCTCCATTCTTTTGTTATTGTTATTATTTTGGAAATAAAAAAATCCATCCTAATTGGATGGATGAATAAACCGTTTAGGTTCTTTATGATAATGTCAGAACATAATTCCAACATACATAAATACCCATCTTCGCTTATAGGTAGGCGGGTATAATCACAAAAATAGGAAGTCCCTATTTTTAAAAACCTAAATAATTTGTTTTTATAATAAATCAATTACGATATGTTGTCAATATCCTGTAACAGATACTTGCAAAATTATTGTTCTATTATATACAGAAGGGAAAAATTATACTTAATATTACATATTAAACATAATTATACATATTATACTTATTAGCAGTCTAAATATCGGTAATGCCAGTATTTTAAAGGCTTTCAGAAATTCTTAAATTTGTTTTTTATAGTAATAATGATTATTTATCGTAAATTTTATCGATAATTTAGAGAATACAATTTTATATTATCTATACGCATGATATAAAATAATTTATCCTGTTATTTATATTTTTATCAAGTTATATTTTAAAATAGATAAATTTTTAACAATTAAAGGTAGAAAATTGTCAATATTTAGAATCATATTTTGCTTTCTGTTATTGTAGTTGGAAAATAAAAGAATTTTTAAGTACGCAAATAAGACTGCATAAGCAGTCTGTTTTTATTATGCAATATTTTCATTATCCGAAAGTGTTACTGCTGTTGCAGGAAGTACACTTGAAAGTTCTGCAACAGTTACGACATCGCGCGATATAAGTTCGCATATTTTCCGAATGTATGCACCTATGTTATTTATTGTAGTTTTACATGTTACAAACCTGTATTCTGGCTTCTTAATCCGATACATAAGCGAATCCTGCATATTTTGTCGGTGTTCATTTTCGTACAAATGTATAACATATGCAAATGCATTATGTATGGTTTTTGTATCAAATTCTGCGCAATTTTTATACAGGTTTTCGAGTTCTGGTGTACTTATTAAAATGGTTTGTTCAGTCGGACTGTTATGTACAACAGAACTAATCATATTTTTTGTATAAGGACTGTATACCTGTATATCAGACGCCGCAACATCAGTCATGTTTATGCCAAATACACTCATCCATTTGTGCATAAACATATCAATTTCATCATGGCATCTATTACTATACATCTGTATACTCTGTTTCTCACCGCTACTGCTGGCGGTTATATAAAAATACATATTATTTGTCGAAACATTAAGGATATTTTCGACATTCATTTTAATCAGGCTATCGTTTAATACTTTGTAAGTTACATATGCCGGCAGTAGTTCTTTATACTCTTTTATTGCAATTGTATTTTCACTGGCTGCAATATCATGTGCTATTAGGGCAATTCGTAATTCTGTACAGCTCATTTTACAAAGCTCTTGATACGTTTCGTATGAAAATGCAACGTACCCCTTTCCTCCGGCTGCAGCTTTTTTGAAAAGACCCGTTTCTGCATATTGACAGTCATTAATGTAAATAGAAAATATCCCGGAGTAATCAAATGTATCTGGGCTGTAAATTATATCATTTTTTTCCAGCCAAAGCAGAGCTCGCTGGACAGACTGTGGGTTGCATCCAATCATACGTGCAAGCTGTGTTGTACGGATTCCGCTGCATAATGCTTCTTTTTCATCGTTTATAAGATATCCAAGTCCTATTAATGTAAGTATAGTAATACGGCTTGCTCTATCGGCTCTTTTCCTGTTTTCTGGTATAATTTTTATACGGCTCTTTTTTATCGGAAAATGGAATGTAAAACGTGTATTTATTTCAGAGGCATATGCCTTTACTTCTTTTCGTATTTGTTCTACATTATAGTATTCTTTCCCATAATTGTAACTTATATATTGCGGATTTAACGCAAGTTCATAAATTTTCCTTCTTATAAGATTTTTATATCTGTCAGCATCTTTTCCTGTCGAAACCTGCTTTAGTAGGTTAATAAGGGTCTGTTCCGTTTTGGGAGTACGAACTGCCAGGTCTACATAATGTGCAGTTTCTAATTTTTTAAGTTGTATTCGGGCAATACGAGAAATGGTTCTCATTCTGGCAGTTCACCTCCTTAATTTTACTTTTTACTTTTTAAAATTGACATATAGTATAAAAAATGATATCATGAATACACAGGTGCCGTGCCTGTGCAGCGTGCAAAGCTTATATTTATTTGTATTTTGTACTTGTATTTATTTGTATTTTGTACTTGTATTTATTTGTATTTGTACTTGTAATTTAACACCATATCAGCTCCTTACATTACGATTGGTGTACACGGTTTTTATTTTTTAATCTTGTTAGCCGGATGCTCCAACATCCGGCATTTTTATTATAAAAATAAAAGTACTGTATTTTATATTCATCATAAAACACAGTACTTATAAATTAGTCATATAAAAATAAACTAAATTGCCGTTATAAACTTGACACAGCCTGTACAAACCGTTATTATAGACAACAGAAACGGTCCACAACGACCGACCAAATTCAACGGGGTCATGTGTTTTATGATGTTGTTAGTTATCTAGCGTGTTGTGCAATTGAATTTGGAAAAAGAATAACAAACGCCAATTTGTTACTCTTAGTTGTAAAAACAGCCGAAAGGCTGTTTTTTTATTTTGTCTTAAAAATCCAAAACTAAATAACTAAGCTAAAGTGAATATTAACACATAATATTATTTAAAACAATAGCTTTTTGCACAACCTGTTAATATTTTGCTATTTTTCAATCTTTTTCCTATCAATTATCCACAATTCACACTGATAATCGTACAATATCATAATCATTATTACGACGGACAGTCAGCAGATTATCAAGTATATTTTCCTGGTTAGCGGCCCAGTCAGAAATATACAACACAGATATATTATTCAACTCTGAACAATTACGCACTACTTTTTCTGCTTCACAGGCCATAATATTATCTTCTACCAATATCAGCATCAATTTCATGACAGGCTCTTTAACTATATCGGACAGCTTTGGAGCTATAAGCTGTAAATTACCTGTAAGTTCACGTTGCCATCCGGCATTTCGACGTACAGCAATTGGAACAAGCAATATATTAAAATCCAATTCTTTGGAATTTAATATATAAATGCTGCGCACATTATAAAAATGATTACTTTTTTTTATATAAACATTTTTATACATTTTAACCACATGGTTCTTATACTGTTTATAAAAAGTCGCAATAAAATTATTTAATGCAAGAATCTTTAAAACCTCCTGCGGTGGACTGTTTTCATCAGCATGATGTACAAAAAAGCTGTTTAAGGCTTTTGTTGCACTTAGGCGTCCACTGCCACTCTTGACTTTGCATATTTGTATACCGGTACTGCTTAATCCGTAATAATCAACCGTTTTTCTTGTAAATCCGTTTTCACAAGAGTATTCTATATGATACTTTCGCAATAATCCATAATTGCAGAGTTTTCGGACCGCAGTTTTACAATCATCGTTTGTTTCATTCGGCATTAAAATAGAAAGAGTGTGCCGAGTTATATAGCCATATTCATATAGAATATCAAGGATGTGAAGCTGTACAGGTCCTATGATACCCTTGTAAGCCATTTTCAGATATGATGGTATGGTTATGTTTTTGTCAGAATTGTCACATTGAATAATCATTCCAGTGCGAAAAACGAACGGCGATTCTATAACTTTTTTTTCATTATTACTCATGATTTACTTTTACCCCGCATTAATTTTTCCAATATTTTCAAGAAGTTCATTTACATTAGCCAAAATAGCGTCTTCCTGTGCCGATTGACTGTTTTCAATATTTTTTACCACTGAGCTGTCATCATTTTCATCTGGTACATCCGGAGCAAGGTAATCTGCAGAAATTGACAAATCATTATGATAATTTTCAAATCCTGAAGTTATACTAATTTTCGGTTTATAGAAATAATCCGTATTTTCAATGCCGGATGTATTACCATTACCTTTTACTGTATAAGATTGTGAATACAAAACATTACCGCTGTATCCGGAATTTTTTACTAAGTTATTTGTTACAACCACAGATTTATGAAGCGGAAGTTTTTCTGCTTCATAAATATCTGTTCCATCTGCACTCTCTGGATTGTAGTATTTGCTCCAATCAACTTTTATTGTCTGTAAACCTCGTGTTTGTTTTTCAGTTAAAAAATCTAATTTTACTGCAAACATATCAACAGGATTTCCTTTGTCCACAGTGAGCATAGTTGCTTCACCAAAATCTCTATTTCGTATATCCCGACCGTCAATGAAGTTTTCTTTTTGTACAGAACTTCGAGTTGAATAAGTCAGAGAAGTATTTTCATCAGTCAACGTCGATTGATTTACGGTATCCTGCTCTACTACCCTATCTACTTTACCGCCAAGTTTTTCGTAAGTTTCCATCTCTTCAAGGCCTGCTCGTCCAAACAATATCTGTGTGCTTGCATTGGATAATAAAACATTTTTCATATATTTTGTTTCATTTGTTTTATCAAATTGAGATAACGCTTGTAGTGCAACATTCATACATACATTATACTGACGGTATAATGAAAAAGCTTTTTCCAGCGATGGATGAAGAAGAACTGGAAATTCATCAATGTATAAAAAATGGATGGGGCGATTGCTTTTAGGCCGCCGAAAAACTGCTGACTGCATTGTAAGAAGGAAAAACAAACCAAATCCACGTGAATCTCTATCACCCAGAGAAAGCTCATAGTTAAGCAATGTAATCTGACTTTCGGCAAGTGCCTTGTCTAAATCCACACTTTCTTCTGCACATAGAACATCCCGGATCAATGGATTTGCAAGAAGTTCATTGATTAAGATAACCAAACCTCGTGATTGGTCAAGCATGGTTTTAGCCCCTGCACCGAGCAAATCTCTACCAATTAGTTTTAATGTATTTTCATAATCTTTTTTTTCTTCCGGATGTTCTTTTATATATAATGACAATGTTTCATAGTACGGTTGTGCTAAAGAAAAATCGTTCATGATATTTTCAAAGTCTGCAGGAGTCGCCTGGGCATTCGGATATTTTGCAGGATTACTTGCATGAAGCATCGGCTGCGTTTTAATAATCATTTTACAAATCGATGAGGTAAACTGCCTGTTAAGACTTGAAAAATATACGTCTGAGGAGCCTCCACTCTCATATAGAGCTTGCAAAACATCCGAAAAAATTCTGGAACGATTAATGATGGCAAGCTTCAGTTCAAGTCCTGTATAATCGGGATTAATGTAAAATGGATTGAATCCAATATACCCGGGTTTATGTTTCCCATAAGCATCAAGCAGCGGATCAATACGGTTGATATTTTTAATACCTCTATTTACAGCCAACTCATAAACATCGTCACCAAATGAGCTGTTTGGTGCAATGATTGTCAGTCCACACAATGGCATTGCTGAAAATATATTGTTCAATTTCTTTTTACCTACAGGATTAACTGCACGCAGCCATTTTGCATTAAATTCTTCATCTTTTATAGATTTTATAAGTACAATATTTTTATTTTCAAGTTGTGATACTACTGCCCTCTTTTGTGCATTCAGGTTTTTAATCCGCTGATCCAAGTCTTCTGCAATGCCGGGCAGAAATGCCATTGAAGTTTTTCCGGCACCGGTAGCACCTTCAATCATCATGTGTTGCTTTCGCATATCTTCTTTTACGGAATAACGTTTACCTGTATTAAGATTTCTTACCACACCATAATCATACGCATATGCTTTATTTTTTCGAGTATCAATATTTCTGTCAGCTTTGTAATGCAGGATATCCTGCATCATTGGTCTGTATAACATATCCGAAAGGAATGACCGGAATGTGACTACAAACATAAGGCATGGAACAATTATTACCGTGCTACGGGCTAAACTGATAATCATCTGACTGCTTACATCAGTTGATACCGGTATGTGCAGGCATAACGGCACTATAAATACACATAATATCAAATACGTTATATTTAACAGTTCTAACGCAAGATTGAGCAGACACACAATTAATGTTGCTATCTTTATAAAACGAAAATTGAACTGTTTCAGACATGTAGACCATAGCCAAAGCCCAAATGGTATAACTATAGCTAAAATATAATAAAATATATTAGTTGAAACTGCATTATATTTTAGTGTTACTACCCCGCGTGTATAACGGAAAATATCATATATCATGCGAAAGATTGTACATAGGTATCCAGTAAATACTATATATGCTTTACTGTTTTTTGATTTTATAATCTTTTTAAACATTATATATAGTTTGTTACCAATTTGATTCTTATCCGATTCTTCCAATGCGGCATTTTCTATTTCATCTTTCATCTGATTTTCAATATACTCATCATATGCCTGTTCTTCTTCAAGAAACTTTTCGGCCAGACTATCATTTTTATCTACATTTTTTTCGTTCTGAAAAGATTCAGAATTTAGTTTCATAGGTGCATCCTCCTTATTTTCATGGAAATTGTTAAACAAAGGCAGTAATCAAGTCAAGTATTTTTTTAATAATATAGAGAAAATAAAATATTGAAAAAAATAACTGCTTTAAATTATATAATTTGATTTTAAAATATATCGAAAATTATATAAATTATATGGTATACTGCTTGAATTTGAGTTTGTATTTATATTGATAATAAAATATTGAAAATGATTAAAGCTAGTATTTAAGCTGATTTTGCTATATTGATTTGATTATATTGAAAATATAAATACATAATACAAACGATTCGTTTATATATTTATTAAATATTTAACAATATATAATATTGAAACATATTGAAATAAGTTACCAATAATAGCAGCATGTTTCAATATTAAAATTTGCAATAAAATAAATTTTTATCGCAGTATATCAATATCGATTTAATAATATTGAATTGATAAAATGCAGTAATAAAGCGGGATTTGGCATATTGATATGAATATATTGAAAAGTATAATTGTTTTTAATATGTGATTTATACAAAATTACAAATATCGCTTTAACGGATATATGCCGTAAAATACAGCATATATCCGTGTAATGGGATATTGATATTTATTATTGATTTTTTGGTAAAAAACAATTATCATAAAAACATAAAAGAAAAGGAGGGTGAATGGTAAAATATGGATAATATACCAGATAACGATATACCTGTTTTTAAAGAACTTGAAATGCCATCAGCATTAACAACAACAACTATGTCGGATTATCTTGACGTTCCGGTGCCAACATTACGTGCTGTAATTCAGGAGATGGAAAAGCGAGGAATGTTATCAACATCAAAAAAGAAAGCCAATGAGCATAGAAAGATGACATTAAAAGATTTTGATCTGATTTCAAGAGTAGTACGTTTGAATAAAGAGAACGGAATGAAGTATAACATGGCAGTGGAATGTGTATATGAGGAATTAAAAACGGGTGTTATCAAAAGTAATACGATAGAGCAGCTTCATGATGAAATGCTTCATAATCGAATGACTCAAAAAGAGATTCAGGTTCAGAATGAAAAGCAATTAATGACAGTTATAACATCAATGCAAAGCATTCATGATCAGCAGCAACAACAGATTAATATGCAGCGTGAAGTCATCGAAACACTAACAGATTTTATTCAAGAATCTGAAAAGAGACATCAAGCAGAGCAGGATACAATAAAAGAACTTGTATATAAGGTAGATGAGCTATCTGAAAAACTTGAAAAGAAGGATGAAAAAAAGAAGAAATTTTTAGGATTGTTTTAAAAAAGGCACCTGCGCAGCAGGTGCCTTTTTTGCGGTAAAAATATGTTAATAATATATTAATAAACACCAATATATAAAAAGTTTATAACAATAAAAATTTATTATATATGAATTTTATAGTAATAAATTATGAAAATATTACATTTGATTCGAAATCCAATTGATTTTATACCAATATTATACCAATAAAGTATTGATTTTAATTAAATATACACCAATTTACAAAGAATATTAACAAATATATTAGTAATTTTGTGTGAATATATTGATTTAGCTTGGCATATATTATATAATTAAAGAGAATTAATTGTTAAACAGGAGGTTAAAAAATAAAATGAAAGAATTAGTTATTAGTACGGATGTCGGATTTAACGGCATCAAATGTGTAGTCGGGACACCGGAAATGGCTCTTTTTGCACTGCATATTCCAGACGATATTGTAAACACAACCAATCTGGAAATGATTGGTACATTGGAAAATGCTGCTAATCAACAGACTATTTATATAGTCGAAGAAAAAACAAACAAAAAGGAAACATATATCGTGGGTAAAGGAGCCAAAGAATATATGCAGGGAGCTGATGTGGCTAATGAAATGAAAACTACAGACTTTTATGCATATGACAAAACAAACGAGGAAGAGTCTTATAGAAGATTTAACTCCGGTCTTTTTAAAAAAGTATATTTAGCCGCTGTATATAATGTCTTGGATGTATTGTCAAATTTGGAAGACTATAAAGATATTTTTACATCAAAAGATTATAAGCTCCATATTATAATTGAGCTGCCGCATGCGATTGTAAATGAAAGTGGTTTCAGAGGAGTATTAACCGGAAATATAACCAGACTCGATGACAGTCTGCGCTTTGCAAAAAAAACAGAAGATGGAACTATGACATATAGAAAACTTCCGGAAATTCTTGAAAATGCAGAGGTATCCTTTGTTTCACAGGTGATTTCTGCCATCATCTGTGAGTTAGAATCAGATGAACAGATTAAATTACCAGTGTTCACCCTTGACTGCGGTGGACGGACAGATGGAATCGCTACAGTAGAGAAAAATTACTCCGTGAAGAAATCAGCAGAGTCAAATACCGATTTTGCAATTGAAAACATCAACCAGAAAACATATCAGGATGTTTTAAAAATAGTAGGAGAAGATAATAAAGTCAGCAATCTTACTGAAGAAAATATAGAAGAGATTGCTGGATCAGAAGACGGGAAAGGTGTACCATACCTTAACCGAAATACCAAAAAGAAAGAAAGGATTAATATAACAGAAATATATAATAAAAATGTAAAAGAGTTTGCTGAAAATCTATTTAACTATTGCATGGATAATCATATGGATGATGTTGCAGAGGCCAATACAATTCTTGTCGCCGGAGGAGCTGGGCATTTATACTACGATACATTGCACAAATGCTTTAGTAAGGTGTTGGACAATGAAACCAAGATGCTTCTTGCAAAAGGTGAATGTAATGGACATGATTTTGGAGCTATTTATTCGGTTGCTCTTGGTGGATATAAAACGGCAGCAATGGAGTTGCAGCAGGATAACTAATAATAAGCTGAGTGAGGTACAAAATGGCTAAAAAATATCATCAGTGTGTCATTAAAATGTATAGAAATAAAGATGATGACTTGCTATACTGGGCAAATAACATAGCTGGATCACCTCAAAAGGTTAAAGAGAACATAAAATCAATCGTTATGGCTAAAATACTGGGGATGAACCTGCATCCCCATGGAATCATACCGGCAAATTTTAATAAAGACTCTAAAGATGTTGTAACCTGCTTCTATTTAGAGGAGCGAAATTATCAATATCTTGAAGAGTATAGGAAAAATTTATGTGATTTAAGTGGTTCTTTTATCAGTATGAATACTCTAATTAAAGAGTTGTTCAGAACAGCACTTGAGTATGAAAATAATAACCGGCAAAACTGGTCAATAGGTTTTGTATATGGTTTGATGCAGACCATTCCGTTACACGGTATCTCTGAACAGCTGACATCTGAACAGCCCAAAAGCAGTAGCGCAAATATGTTTTTTTCATCAGGAATTCCGTTATCAGGTGTAGCAGATACACCTGTTATAACTCGTAACAACGGAACAGGTGGGCCTGTAAAAACGAATGAAGTTCAAGATATTAGTACCAATATGACTGATATTAAAAGCAGTAATGAACTGCCACAAAATTCATCAGATGATAATATTATAATTCACTCATCAGATGAGGGCGCTATTCAAAAAGTCAGTACAACAGAAAAAAAGAAGCTGCGCAGCGATAAGAATTTGCTGCGATTGGCACGTGGCAATAATTAAAAACATCACATCTGGTCGATATTACATCAATTGACCGGATGTGATGTTTTTATTATTGCCAATTAAATTTCAAATATATACCACGAATGCATGATTCTTCATCTTTAAGTGTAAAGCATGTACAATCTGCCACTGGTGCCTTAAAAGATAGTCCTCCAGGAATTTGAATAAATGAATCACTGCTCATATGTGTCTGAATCATAACATTATTAGACCAAATAGTGTTTGGAATCTTTCTTACATATGGAAGAAGTTTATCATTTAGTTCTGAAGCAAAAGGAAATGGCGATGGAGAATCAGCATATTTGCGCAGCATCTGCATTGTAGTTGTATCTGTCGAAATCCTATTATTTTTCAAATATGAAAGCATATCTTTGGCACGAAATTGGATTTCATTTGGGTTATAATCCGTAAAATATTCAGATTTCCCAATAAAATTTTCGTCACATACACATACATTCGTGGAAAATCCCGTTGCAACAATAGAAGGCTCACATTTTATGTAATCAGAATCATAATCTTTTTGCAAAATGCGAATATCCAAAGTTTCTGAATCCTGTTCACAGATATACATACCTGCAGGCAGTTCAACGATATTGCGCAGGCATTGTTGTTTCGACAATTGATATATTTCAATGTTTAAGCAGCCATGCTTTTTGTGCGTATTATCATAGCAAGGATCTGTTATAATAACAGTTCCACCAGCATGTTTAAATTCAGTTAATTTGTATAACATAACATGTATACTCCCCTTAACACGTAATTGTTGATAATAGTATATTTTATAAAAAAAAGAATGTAAAGAAATATTGTGATAAAATAGCAAAAATTAAGGAAATAAGCAAATCAATATACAAGTAAAAAAAAAAATAATCCTGTTGTATTAGATAGAATGTAGTGATATAATACATATATGGATATCACATATAAGTCAAAAAATAACATCGTCTATCTGTGCCGGTATCATGTGGTGTGGTGCTCCAAGTATAGACGAAAAATTTTAACAAATGGAATAGATACTAGATTGAAAGAACTGATTCTTTCGTATGCTGCAAGTATTTCTGTAGATGTTGTGGAGATGGAAATTATGCCAGATTATGTGCGCATGCTCATAGAGGTAGAACCTCAGTTGGGCATTCATAGGGCCGTTAAATTGCTAAAAGGATACACTGCAAAAATATTGAGAAGTGAGTATCCAACTTTGAAAACAAGAGTGCCATCATTATGGACGAATAACTATTTTGTATCCACGATGAGCAATATTCCACAAGAAATAATTAATCAGTATATTGAAAACCAGAAGACTTCACAAAGGCAGAAAGATAAACCAGGATAATGTCAAGTGATATTATGGGACATTATGGATTCAATACCAAAATATGAACATTCGCAGATATCAAACAGGAAGGGAAAAATGGCAGGAACATATAAAATAAAAATAGAGTATGCATGCGGACATACAACGGAATATAATTCAGATGTACAAAGACCTGTACAAAAAATTGATGCGGACTGTCCGGCATGCAGAAAAAAGCAACAAAAGGAGGCAGAACAGAAAAAAGAAGAGTCACAGCTGAACAAAGAGCAGCTTACCAGGAGTGCCCCAAAACTTAAAGGTTCTGTAAAACAGATAGAATTTGCAGAAAAGAACCGCAACCGGTTTATAGCTTATTGGTCTAACCCGGAAAAAGGTGCTACATATAAGCAGGTTCCTGTTATTAAAAATATAATAAAAAATGAAAAAAAAGCCGGCTGGTGGCTTGATAATTCAAAAGTCATCTGTACACAGGAATTCATTGAAAGTTATAACAGTCCTAAACCGGAAAATACTTATGAAAATGATATAAGTATTCCAGTGACACAGGACAAAACTAAAGATATTTCCCGTTACACGTTAAAACCGGCAAAATTAAACGATACCGGAAACTGCATATACATACAGCTGTTAAATTCAGATACGCTATCAGCGATATTATTACAGCCTGCAGATGAAGTCCTTAAAGCGGTATTTATGAAAAATAATTTTACAAAACAGTCTACGGGATATACCAGAACGCTTACTGAATATTCAGGAACGTATGAAAACAGGGCAGCACAGTTGGCGATACAGCTCCTGCAAAACGGCTACGTTGTAGTTTTGCAAAATACGCATATCATTGATATGGTACGCAGCAACAGCTATATTCCGGAAAATGACAGGTGGATTAAATATTATGACGAAGGTCACTGTTATCTTGATTGGAACGGATATCAGAAGGTATTGTGCAACCGGGCACTTATGACAATTCATAATGCCCGTTGGAACAATGATTTTAAAAAAGTGGTCATTCCATTTCAGTCAGCGGCGCAAATTGTAGAATATGCCAACAATAACCATTTTTACATAGAGGAGAAAGTTAAAAAAATATTAAAAAATATAAAATGACGGAGGTAATAAGTATGCTTTTAATTTTCAGAGAAGAAAAAAATTTATACAATTTGGTAGATGCAGAAATTGTACCAGATTCGCTTAATGACAGAATCCTGATAGTTGTACCACAGGATACTGAGGATGATTCACTTACAGCATATAATGATGCGGTTATCAGACAGGTGAGGGAAGGACTTCCGATGTTGACACCATTTTATCAGGGAGCATCTGCAAGTCAGGATGACCGTGCAGAAGCCATAATTGTAGATGTTAATGATAGAGGTGAACTGGAAATTGGAGATTGCCTGTGGGTTACGGTTACAGAAACATTTGAATGTTTTGATAATTCAAAAGATTCAATGATAGGGAATGTTGATGAAATATTGAATTATGTAAATGGCTATAAACAGCTTAAATGCCATAAGAAATATAAAAACTTAAAAAAAGCAGGTTGACAGAAAGCACTTCTTTGTTTAACCATAGAACGAGGAGGTTCAATTATGACAATGAAAGATGATAATTTAAAAGGGTATATTCAGGCCGGAAGATATGCAGAGGACAACAATACAACGCTACTGGTTATATTAGAACTAATATACAGAGGTGATATGCCGGCAGTCAAAAAAAATGATGGGAAATGGTATGTTATAAAAGATTTTCCTTTCCCATTGAGTAAACGTGAATCCGTTTTGCTGCATAAATACTGTGCTGAAGAATTGTTACGAAAAAAAAATAAGATAGGCGGACGAAATGTACGCATAAGAAAATTATCGGAAACGATAAAACAATATCAGGAAATGAACCATGCCGGTCATGTTACGGATATTTATTTTGATATCTCTAACAAGAGGTTATCTGTACGTGATGTTGGAGAAAAAGGAGAAGTATGCCTGTCCAAAGAACTTATAAGCTGCTTGAAAGAAGTTAATGTTGAAAATATTGCAGAACTGGCTCGTTTACACATTGCCGAACGCAGTTATGATTCGTATCGGCTTACGACTACAAAATCTGCAGGACATTATCCATCAAAACTCTATAAAACAGAAAAGGAAGCATTGGAAGCAGCTGAAGAGATGATAGAACAAATTCCAGAAAAACAGAAAATGATACTGACACACAAGGGGAAAAATCTAAAAGTGTGGAAACATGGATTTACACCAAAGGCTCAAAAAATCTCAGAAGCATAATGACAAGCAATTTAACAATAAAATTAATTCATAAAAGGTCTTCAAACCGGGAATTTCCGGCTTGAAGACCTTTTGCTTCTAGAATCTCCATATTTTGGCATATAAGCATTATTTTGTGAATAGCATATAAATAGTGGCTTTGTTGTTTAAAATTCATATATGAGCTTATATGAAGACTACAGAGCTATATGGTAATTATTTGCCGGGTGTAAAATCATTACAGGCAGAGGTTTGTGATGATATGCTGCTGCCGTCAAGCGTAAAAACAATATCTCCCTGTCGGTCTGTCCGCCAGATTTCGTAATCGGCTTCAGCAAGACGGGAAAGAGTATCACCATGTGGATGACCGTAGGAATTTCCCATGCCACAGGAAATCACGCATAAATGCTGGTCTATATTTTGCCCCATTGCTTTCAGAAGCCGTTCAGAAGATGATGAATAGCTTCCGTGATGTCCCGCGATGTAAAGCTGTGCATCAAGGTCAACCCCACGTGATTCAGCAATATCGCATAAATCATATTCGCCTTCCATTTCGAGGTCGCCCAGGCAGATGCAGGAAGTATCTCCGTAAGTAACACGAACACCAATAGAGCGGTTATTTTCATCGTAAGAATTATTATTTTCTGCGCTCAGTACCGTTACGGTAGCATCACCAAGAGAAAATGAATAGCCGCATGGCGGATCGGTAAAAACATTTCTGCCTGCAATAAGCTTCATCCATTTTTTATATATGGATCTGTCTGAAACAGTATATCCCGGCTGGTAAATGTTCTCAGCACCGTATTTAGTGAGCACTGCATAAGAGCCATTAATATGGTCCGCATGAAAATGTGTAACAAAAATTGATTCGATGGAATCGATGTTGTTTTTTTGCATATAAGAAATCAGATTGGACGTATGGTCGGCCGGACCACCGTCAATAAGCATATAGTGATGCTGCCGTCGTGAATCCACGCTTTCAACGATTATGCCCAAACCCTGTCCGACATCGATGGCATGAATGTTAACATATCCTTCTGCAGATTCAGAAGAAACGGAATCATTACTAAATGACGTATGCTCATTAGTTATTTTTCCATCCTGGGATGAAAAATAACTGTCACTGATAATCTCACCGCAACCGCTTATTGTAAAACAAAGAATGAATATCATTGCTGCAGTACAGAAATGCTTTAAATTAAGTGCTTTAAAAATATTTTTCATAAACAAAATCCTTTCGTTTCTCGTAGGTGAAAAGCAACTACCTTTAGGTACGGGATAATTGACTAAGCAAGGTGAACTACGGATGATGGATATTCTTCACGATATTCGTAAATATCAGCTCACAATGAACCGTACTGTTTCTCACAATGCATTAATGCACGTTCAGACGTTATCATTGTGCCGCATAATAATACTGCGGTATTCCTGTATTTTAAATTTGATATGGGTAACCTTGCGTCCTTTTTTAACAAATTCAAATTCAACTTGAATATCGGTAAAATCGTTGACTTCACGGACGGCAGGCTCTAAAACAAAGCGCCGAAAATCAGGAAAGCGTTCATACGATTTTTTATCTTCAATCATAAGCAGGTGTTTTAATTCATCCAATTCAAAACATATATTTTTCTGCCAGGCATATGAGCGAAAAAGCTCGTAAAGGCGTGGTGAAAATTTTGACTGCATCTGTGTAACATACATGAGCTGGTATGCCACAAATTCAGTTTTAAGGTTGAAAAGATACGGAACCATGTCCGGATCAAGAACTATACGCACATGACCCGAACCTTTGCTTATTGTCGCCTTCGACAACCATGAAAGTGTGGTTGTTTCACCATTCGGAAGGGTTATCCACATGGATTTATCACGAAGCCCCTTTAATATATTTTTTATGTTGCTGTAATTTTTACCATTGTCTTCGTCTATACCGCAGACTTTGCAGTATTCCCGCACGTTAAATTCATATTCAAGCTGATAAGGAACACCGGCCACAGCATCCGCCGGATTAATAGGTTTAATCAATGAGCAGATATACGCTATTGTTTTCTGCTCTGGAAGCGAAAGTTCAAACCGGCTTTTTTGTATAAGACGGTTGCTTTTTACAACAAGATACTCTTTGCGCCGTAAAGCCTCTTCATCATCATTTGACATATATGACATAAACCTCCCCTGCAGTGCATTATATTTCTGCACTGTCCACCAATATTTAATATGTAAATGATAATAACATAGATATTGTGAAAAGTGAATATGTTTTCTCACAATAAGCGGTACACTTGTGAGTTATCCACATTGTCCACCGTACTTGTTCTCACATTTAAAATATTTGCTGTACCTATTCTCACAATGAACCGTACTGTTTCTCACATAAAACCGTACCTGTCCTCACATTTACCGTATCTGCTCTCACAAAAAGGCTGCGGAAAGCCAGTATTTACAAGAGATTGCAGATGTTCTAAATATATAAATATCTTAAATATCTTAAATAATATATATGTATAGAAAAAAATTAATTATATGAATTTTTATATATTTGACAACCATCTTTCATATGATATAATATGTGTGGGCTGATTATGCAGCCTGATGGCGAGGGACTTGATGCGTAGACATCAATGTTTCCACTCACTAAACCTATGATATTTTGAGGTTGGACAACCCTATGGTTTTTTTACATAGGTACATAACATTATTTTAGCACTATTAATTGCTGGATTAGTTGGACAACCCTATGGTTTTACATAGGTACATAACAACAGCGTTGTTGTCTGCTCTAATTCATAGGTTGGACAACCCTATGGCTTTACATAGGTACATAACTGATTCATGATACGTTGTAGTTAAAAATGTAAAACACTATTTAAAAATTAAAGAAATTCTTTTTCTGATTCAAGTATATTTTTCATCTGCACCACCTATTTACTTAATGCCAGCGCCTGACACTCTTTTGCCGTAACTTAATGCATACAAATTTTTAACTGATATTAGCACAATGTTTTGTCTGTATCTATATTACCAATATTTTTGTCGTACCACTTCTCACAATAAATTCGATTTTAAGTTATATAATAGCAGAAATTCCCATTACCGTACCACTTCTCACAATAAAAGTTGAATAACTTAATGATGATAGTGCAGTTTATACCGTACCGGAACTCACAATAAATTTTTTGGACTTGTAAATATTTCACAATTATTGACATGATTTGAAAGTTACGGCTATTATTGTAGTACAGATAAATTGAAAGAAGGATATGAATATGAGACTATTCAAGAAAAAAAATGATGTAAAAAAGAGCAGCGAAAAAATAGGTGAATTTAAAATGGACTATCTTCCGGATGACCAGCATGATGGTGAATATGGAGAACATAAACCCAAAGCAAAAAACAGTGAAAGTAGAGTAATTCAAACAGAGTATGAATATGAAAATGAAAAAGATACCAATCAGAATACAGATTTGAACGAGCAGGATGAACTGCAGAAACGAATAGCACTGGGTTTTTCAATGCCGCTATCGGAAGATGTTTCGGAAATAAAAGAACAGAAAGCAGATGTACTGACGGACGATACCAATTTTATGGAACAACAGTGGCAACAAATAAAGAAAAACTATGATGTTTTTGGCAGGATAGATAAGGAACGCATAAAACAGCTGCATGATGCAGGATGCCATGATTATGATAGTGAAATTCAAAAGATGGAAGATGAACTGCATATGGAAAATATAATGCGTCGGCTTCGTATTAATTATGCAAAAACACATCGTGTTGATATGAGAGCAGTACAGAAAATTCATGATGCCGGCTGTCATTCGTATGACGCAGAAATTGAACTGATGAAGAACAGAAAGAAGTCCTGATATGATTTATGTAATAATTGCGATTGTTGCAGATATAATACTTATGCTGTATGCAATAGTTAAAAATATGCCTGCTGCCCGTTTGGCGATAACTTTTATGTGGGCATTTCTGCAGGGTGAAACATCATCTTATTTTTTTATTATTCAAAATCCTGTATATGGATATATATCATCAGGGGTAGCAGTACTGGCATACTATCTGCTATACAGGCAGTTCAAAATAAAAAGAAAAACTAACAAGTGAGGAAAGGGTGTACCAAGGGAGGGCAAAATGAAGGATATTAAAATGGAGGATATTAAGATTGTAAACAGGGAAAATGGTGAAGTTCTGAAACCGCGGGATATAACCATTATGCGCCGTATGAATATAACGCTTCCGGAAATGCAGATATTTGTTAATGGAATACCGTCAGATATATCTTCATATGAAATTATTAAGAGTCTGGATGCGGCGCTTGAAAGAAATGATAATCGTGATAAAGAAGCAGTATGTGGAATAGGGATGCATACACTGTGTATGCTTGCGCTGTATGTGGCCAGGGATACGGATACCTGGGGAGCAATCAATAAAGCATATTCAGAAAATGAAACGGAATATCAGAAGAGTTATGCGGTTCTATTAAGTGATAATCCGGATGCAGAGGAAGTGAAAAAAATATGCTTTTCATCCGATGATTATGTCGTTACAAGGCATGCCGAAAAACTTTTTAAAATGGTATATTACCATTCATTACAGGATGATACAGGGAAAAAGAATTATCCGAAAGCATATGATGATATCATTAATGCTGTTCATCCGCGTATAACGCACTATGTAAAAAAAATAGCACATGGGCTGGATATAAAAGGCTTTTTTGACAGATATGATATTTTAGATACGTATCAGGATAAAGACTACAGAGTTGTTATGTCAGCGATCTTTCTTGGCTGTTTTAAAGCTTTAGAACTTACAGAACTGGAAGGTGGGATGGCAGATAAAGCAGCATGCCAGTTTATTGCCGTCCTTAACAAATCATTTGATGAGATGATGGAGGGTTACAAGAAACAGCTTAAATTAAAAGAAAATACCGTAGAAGAAATATATAGACAAACCTGCGAAATTGGTCATCAGATAATGAAGGTATATGAAGAAAAAGAGGGCAAAGATTCACAGGAAATGATAAGAAAAATATTAACGATGATTCAAATAAACAGTGACTGTGCAGAGGAAGTACAGGAACTTTTCTCTAATGAGGAACTGTTTTTTGAAATTGCCGATGAACTGCTTGATGAAGGTTTTCTGACACAGCAGCAGCATAGTGAAATGGGGTATATGGTTATAGGGTATTCGACCGGACTGAATATGGATTCTCCTATATCTGGAAGAAGCATTACGCCCAAAGATGTTGCTTGTGCGTGTTACAGCACCATGGCACACTGCTGTGATATATACAGCCAGGGTGGCAGAATACCAAGAATAGCGACACTTCAGACATGGATTATAGCACGTTCCTATGCAGAGGCGGCAGCAAGGAATAAAAAGAATCTGTCAGATTATCTGCAGTCAATTGAAAAAAACATGGCTTTTCTTGAAAAAGATGAAGAAGCGGAAAAAACCGGAAATGGAAAGAGTATACCAGATGAAACGGAAAATTTGAAGAAAAATGTTGCATCCAAACTGGCTGATAAAGATGCAGCAATTCTTGAACTGTACAGGGAAAATCTGAAGTTATCAAAACAGCTGGAAAAGGAAAAGGAAAATGCGAAAAAGCTGGCAGATAAACTCAAGACAATGAACCGCGAGAAAATAAATGTAACAAATGAAGATAGATGCGAAATGCCAACTGTAAAAGACATGCTGCAACGTATCAATGAATCAGGAAAGAAACTTCTGGTAGTTGGAGGAAATGAACGGAAAAACCGGACAATAAATAATATGATTCCATTAATGATCTGTACAGGAATGAATGATAAATTTGATCCGGCACTTATTGCAAACAGTGATTTTATATTTTTTAATCCGCAGGTAGCAAGCCATCATTTATTTAAAAGACTGCAGAGCCTATGTGAACGTTTCGGTAAAAAATTCACATACATAAATTCATCGAATAATGATGCTATCATAAAAAATATATATGAGGCGATGTTTTAAGAATCATACAGGCTTGCCTGTGGGAGTAGTCAGATGATATTTACTGAATTATAATATAAATATAAAATTTTGCGAAAGTGAGGGGATTATTTTGAAATTTATCAAACAGTGTAAAACATGTGAATATAATTGTTCTGGAATATGTACAGGATATGGTGAAACATATAATTATGGCGAAACGATCACGGATGAAACACGTTCCTGTGATGACTGGAGTGCCGGATTCGAGTATTTTTCCGAAATAACAAGAGATGCGCCATGGTATATTCGTGAACCTTATCAGGACTATAAAATTAATTATTCAACCTTTGAAAAACTGCTGGAGGCCGATGCCAAAGGAAAGGCTATTGAAGTAAATATTTATGATGCAATAAGGGAAATCTATGGATTAAGTCTTGTTGATTTAGCAGTGCTGCTTGATGTCACTTTTGGTGTTATGTATCGTGCCAGAAGTGTAGGAACTCCTGACAAACGGCTGAGAAAGTTTTCAAAAATACTGTGTATTCCAACAGATTTTTTCAAAAAAATAACTACTCATGATTTTGAGCAGTTAAAAAAATGTAAAGCGGAATTTGAACAAAGCATTGATATGCAGGCTGTTTTAAAAAGCGTGCCTGAATGGAAACAGAAATTAATATTCCATATCGCAAATAATATGCACTGTCCGATGCATATAGCTAAAGAAATCGCCCGTGTTGATAAGTTAAACTGGCAAATCAATAGCAGCGATTTGTTAAATGACAGTGAGAAAACGTTGGTAGACTGGGTGTCAAAATCCGCTATCAAACAAAACCGTAAAGCAGTATCAATTGAATATTCTTTGGATATTGCGGCATTGATGCATTTTCATGCTAGATATCAGAATAAGAGCAAATAACAGAGTTATCAATGTATCTGCTCTTTACAGCAAAATTATTATTGTGAGCATTGTAATTGTACCGCAAATTTCCGGTAATAATATTCCGGGATTTTGCGGTATGTTTTTGCCTTGAACATTCGTGCTTATTGTCAATTTAGTATTCTACCTATTTAAAGTTAGGAAAATTACAACGTGTAGTGTATAAATTTTTTCCTTGCTCAATTATATTATTGTGGTCTAATATTAGGACGATGTTGATAGTATATTGTCTAAAATTAGAATACGTATATTTGCGTAAAATGGTAAATAATCATACTTTACTCAATTATGTATTTGTAAATTTTATAATATTGGGGTTGACATATGTCTAATATTAGAGTAATATAATGGTGCGGAAAGGTGAATTTATTACCGCAGTATGATGAAGAAAGAATCCTACACAAATAGTGCGCAGAAATCAAACTTATCGCAAGTGCAAAAAGATGGGTCGCAATAAACTTAGTGAATAATATGGAATGATTAAAATGAAGAAATGTTGTGCTAATTGTAGATATTGTATTTCAATTCCAAGAAATAATAAATATGGAGATGTAGATCACCTGTGTATTATAACAGATTATTATATCGGAAATATCAACAGGGATAGAAACAAAATAAAAATGTTTACTCCTGGTGGAAGGGAATTAGAGTGCCAATATGAACAAAAGTAATAAAACAGCAATGTCAGTCAGGAAAAAATAATAAAGGGGGCAGTAAAATAAATATGAAAACGATAAGGGAACAGACAGAGTGCAAACCGTTAATTATTACAAATTATATTAATGAAAAATATCCGGATTGTTGGAACATGCTTGAACAGATGCGGGACTGTGGTGTGGAATATGACAAAAAACGTTGCTATGTTCCAATCGGAGCATGTCTGGCGGTTACGGGCCAAGAGAAAGATATGATGCAGTCAGTATATGATTCACAGATTATGGCTGCTGCCGCTTCGTGGAGAATACATAAGCAGGTTTACCGTTTTACACCGGAAATGCAGGATATGCTCATGAAGCAGAACGGAGGCAGTGATATGGTTGTACCTGTTCAGGCTTTAGACAATATGCCATATCAGTGCATATACATTAAATTAAATGGAGATACCGGTACAGACGGTTTCTTTGTTCATTTTGAGTCAGATGTAAATACAGGAGAATTGGAACTGCGTTTGTTGCTGATTGGCGACAATAACAGATGTCAGCCGCTGATTCTGCACCTGAATGAAAATGAAACATTAAAGGATTCGGTAGAGAAAATGCTTGACCAGTCACAAAAAAATGGAATGGATTTTGCAGAAGCAGCTAAAACATGGGGAATAGGGCGTGAAGGATACATACAGGAATATGTATCCATGGTAAAGCCGTATCTGCAGCTGGTACTGTATCTTTGCGCTGAGAACAAAGAAGTGAGTGAAAATCCGGAACAGAAGCGGATCACACGGATACCGCGTAAAAAGGAATATATACGCGATAAATTTCGTGAGGTTCAGATGTGGGACTGTGGAGTAAATATAACGGAAACGATACGTAAATTTGGCAGAAGTCATGCTGCAGGTACTGTTTCAGTAAACAATGAGACACAGCGGGAAATAAGCGGAACACCAAAACGTCCGCATAGCCGTCGTGGGCACTGGCATCATTACTGGACCGGTCACATTGGAACGCAGGATAGAAAACTGGTGTTAAAATGGGTGGCACCTACATTTATACATGCCGGTACGGCAGCGGTGCAGATTAATGTGGTACAGGATTTAAAAGGGCAGGAAAAAAATGATTAGATATAAGATTGATGTATTTGAAGTGATGCGAAAATATGGCTATACACAGAACAGACTGAGAAGAGAAAAGATTCTTTCGGCACAGACCATGCAGAATATTAAAGAAGGCAAATCCATTACACTGGAAACATTAAACACGATATGCGTAATATGCCGGTGTCAGCCGGGTGATATTATTGAAACAGTCCCAACAGATGAGGAAAAAATCAGATTTTTTTAAAAGAAAGCGAGGGGATAGAGTGGAGGTAATTATGAAAAAATCCGGAATAACGGTTGACTTCCTGATAAATAAAATGCAGGAAGCTGCCGGAATTGAAGACAAAGAATATTTCCAGCAGGAATTTAAAAAGGTCTTGTCCGAAAATATAGACTGTCTGGAAACAGCTGCTTTGGAAGCGGAGAAAGACGACGATGCCGAAAGCGCTATAGAAATTAGAAATGATGTTGAACGCTTTCGACGCGAACTAGATTTCGACATCGATTTTGAGGATTTCCAAAATCTTATGGAACAGATACTCGGAATCCATGAGGATAATGAAATAGAGCATGAATATTTACGTGTGCAGAAAAAAAATGAACATATAGCGAATTGCGCACGCAAATATATTAATATTATCAACAGGTTTCCGGAGGAAGTTGAATATAAAATTGACTTTTCCAATCGAAGCCAGTCGATATATTTAGTAACCAATTTACCGGTTACTGAAGAAAATATCGAGAAATTCACAACTGATTCATGCTATTGCAATGTAACTTACAATGATACATACACAACGGATACTGTTGAAATCCGTTTGTCTGACCATGATTTTGGTGGCAATATTGATCATTCGTACATGTCACCGTGCGTAAATATCGTGGTAAATTTTGGGAGGTATGAAAAATGATGGATTTATTCAGATTTGCAAAATTATATGGATTGGAGCTTAAAATAGAATATAACAACTTTGATGAAATAGTTGTGAAATTTACTACAGAATATGGTAATGAATATATTCGCAGAATACAAAGCTATGAATTAGATAGTGAAGAAAGCAAAATGAAAATGCAACAATTAATCTGTGATTGGTGTACAGAAGAACTCAGATTAAATAGAAAGTTATTAAAGCTCGTAAATAATGAGAAAGTGAAAAAAGAAGATATTAACTTTTTTCTATTAGAAAGAGGACTAGAGCTTAATGGATATGGATTAGACTTTACGGATTTTCCGGAAAAAACGCTTGGTGATTGGGACAACACATTCCATAATCAGCTTGATGAAGCAATCGAACAGAACCGCGAAGAACTAGAAGAAGAACATGGGAAAAAGCATCTAAGAGAGCTTGAAAGACAGTACAAAAATGAGAAACTTGATATTGAAAAATATAACGAGTATCAAGAAAAAATTTTCGGAGGCTGGGACGAATGGTTAACCGCCGAGTACGAAAAGTGGGATAAAGAGTATGATCACAAAAATGAGTATATTGATGAGTATATAAAAGATGCTCTCAAAATTATAGCAGAACTTCCTGATGTTGATTACAAAATCGTATTCAATAAAGAATACCGGGATGTTCCGTTCTATTTAGTCGCTGTGGGAGTAAAGGCGACTAAAGAAAATTGCAAACTTTTCGTTGTTAAATCGTATGATATTGATGATGTGTATTATGAGTATGCGGACGAAACCGAAGATATCTCTATATCCTTAGGCGATGGCTGGGACCATACAGCCAGTATCAGTTATCCATATTAATAACAGCTAAACTATTTTAAATGTTTTATCACCTGATGAAATTTTCCAATTGACTACTGATGTGAACAATAAGCTTTTATCTGATGAAATGCAGAATGAGATTTTTAAGCAGGCACAGAAACAGTCATGCAGCTATAAACTGTTTACTAAAAATGTGCTACAGAATCTAGAGTATTCTGAAGCATAATTCCTACAGTAAATTTACGCTACCTTAAAGTTGACAAAATAAGTACTAAATGATATATTTAATATGAACTTTAACATTTGATGTATTGAAATATGTTTTAGTATTAATATATTTAAGAGACTATGAAAAAGTCTTTGAATCAAACATATTTAAATTAACTATAACACAAGGTGTATTGAAACAACTCAATTAACTCAATTTATAAAAAGCTCACCCTCTTTTTAGAAGGTGAGCTTTTTATAAATTAATCATGTTCATAAATTTCTCGTAAGCAGCTACCCATCACTTTTAGATGGTGGGTAGCTGACTGCGCCAGCATTCGACAGTTTGTTGAATCCCTGGCACTTAAAAATTATTAGTCTGTTATAATATTACCCCCAATTTATACATAATTGTTTAAAAGTATCTTCAATTTCTGTTGAATTATCAGAAATATAATCGCCGATTGCTTTACCGTTTTTGTAGATATTGCCCCAATATCTGTTGCAATCGTTAAAAAATATACTTATTCTGTCTGCTGCCTCTATTTTGTCATCATACCACATATCAATATTTATCATATTGTTACCCACTTTCTTTTATATATGTTTTAACTATCGGAGTAAAAGCAGTGGACGGAACTGAGCCGTCCAAACTGCCATTACTGTGAATTACTCTTCCGGACTTCCCCAGCCGGACAACTCACATGGGTTGCCAATGCCATCTTCCCAATTGCCGGTTATTGGGTCTATGCCGTTATTCAAATCGGCTACACGGGCTCTGTAGTCATCAGAATCCCCGCAAATTATGCGACCTAAAAACTCACCGTTAATAAGCTTTACAACGAAAGTGTCACAGCCGTTGCCCTCAACCGTTATACCGGTTTTAAACTCCCAGTAATCATCGCAATTAAACTCAAACATATTCCATATCCTGCCTTTCTATTAAATATTCATTACTGGAATATTTCATGTGAAAACATTAAATCAAGATGGTGCATTAGTGCATTATACTTTTCCGATTCCTGCAAATCAGAAAATAATTCTGCTAAATAATCAATTTCTTCATTAATTTCGTCTTCATCAGAATCAGAAAGATCGCGATTAAATTCCATTAATTTTTCTGCCATTTGGCGAGGAGAGCATTCAAAATCACTTTCGTTCATTTTAGAATCTTCATAATCTTCCTTTTCAAACTCATCCATAAATTTCTGCGTAAATCTGCCTATTTTGTATGTTGCGTAATTTATTTTTATACTGTCTGTAAGTTCCAAATATCCCTCTTTAACCATCTCATTAATTAAATCAGGACAATCTGCACTTAAAAAGGATTCACCCGATTCAAGCGAATATTTTGGAAGGTTAATGGTTACATCTCCATATAATTCGCCCTCTGATGTATAAGCAAGGACTGCTTTTCGATTAAACATATCGGCGTATGTGCCGACTACAAAGGTTACTTCATTGTCATTTACTTTCATTTACTTGTTCCTCCCTTGAATTATAAAGTAGTAGTGTTTATAGACCCTTTCCGAGGTCTTAATTCCAACTTTATTATTAAATGTATTATTGTGCTGTTTTAATAATGCAGCGGCTTTTTCTCTACACCTATATAGTACATGATAATAGACAAAAAAGCAATGCAAAAAGTATACAAGAATAGACGAATAATTTGTGCATATTGCTACACGATAATAGACATTGACAACGTACTCAAAATTTATTATTATATGCTTGCAGAATTAAAGATGTTGTAAGTGAAAAAGCTGCGGCTTTAGATATTGGATTCTGCATTATAGAAAGAATAAGTATACGGCTTTTATTTTTGCTGGTTATATACTTATTAATGAGAGGTGAAATAAAAATGAAAAATCCATATGGAACAAACGGAATAATCGACTTTTCTCGTTTATGGGAACTGTTAGAGCGTCGTGGCCATAACAAAGCTTGGTTAAGGGCAAATGGGATTCATGCCAATACCATTGTTAAACTTAGAAAAAATGAAAATGTAACCTGTGAAGTTTTAGCGAATCTATGTCATTTGCTTGACTGCCAGGTGTGGGAAATTTTAGAATATAAGAAAACAGAAAATACACGAAAATAGACTATTGACAAATACACGAAAATAGACTATAATGAAATTATCAAAAGAAAGAGGAGCTGATATGTATGTATAAAGTACCAATTAAAATGAAAATAGAGAATGATTTCTTTGATTTTGCGAAAAGATTCCAAAAAATAGGCGAAATTGAGAATGAAACCACAGTAATCGGACGCAAGTGTTTTGATTCGGAAGGGTATTTGTCGAACATTAAGCTATTTCTTATAACAAATGAAGAAGAAGCGGATTCGATAAGATTTTATAATGACAATTGTTGTTTACTTAAAACTTACCAAGGTTTTGTAAGTGATCTGAAGGAAGAAAAAGAGAATTTGCGTGATGCATTTGAAAAGAAGGCCGTGATGGACAGACTTAATTTGCGGGAGTTATCGGAAGAAGATTTTTATGAATGTATAACAGGTGAGAATGAAAAATTATCAGCTGATGACATAATGCAGATTTGCAATATTGTGGACGAAAAACTTAAATCCGATGATATACAGGATAAAATTTTCAGACAGGCTGCAGAAAAACTGGCAAAAAATATAGCAGAGTATTATGTGACAAAGGCTGTGCTGGACGATATTTATTGCAAGTATGGAAAAGTTGTTTTTATAACCGGGTCAGACTTATTTGTAAAGTTCATTACAGCTGCTCCAGTAAACGATAAGTTTACAAGACAAGGTAAAGAAAAAGTCGTGACAGATGGAACACATATATATATATGGGGTAATGACAACTTATTTTACAAAATATGTTCTTACGCTGATAGTGCTATAATCAGAAAAGCAGCAGGAGATAAATACAATGGATTTTATATGGAAATCGTAGACTCTGTTGCAACGTTAGAGCAGTTTTGTGAAAAAAACAACATCGAACTGGTAAAAGTACCAAAATATAGTGTAGACCGGTATGATAAGTTGGATAAATTATTACAGGTTGCAGGAATAATTTATTGTTAAGTGAGAAGGTAATGAAAGCCGCAGGAATAAAAGGAGAAAAATAAATCATGGATATTAAAATCAAAGTGGAAAATGAAAAGGCATATGTGTATACGCCATTTAACAAAAATTTTGCAAAAAAAATGCGAGCAATGAATGGCACCTGGAATGGCAGCGCGTGGGTTGTAAATACCATGTTTGTTTCTGCAGTACGGGAAATTATGAGGAATGTATATGGATACGACGATACGGATACTGACATTCAGACGGTAACATTAAGAATCGTATTTTTAGAAAATCAGAGTGCATATCATGATGGAATCCGGATGTTTGGGAAGACCATCGCAACTGCATACAGCAGGGATTCCGGCGCAAAATTAGGTGCTGATGTTGCACTAATAAAAGGGAGTATATGTAGCGGTGGAAGTGTTAAAAATTGGAATACGGAAATTGACAGGGATACCGTAATTAATTTGTATAATGTACCAGTAACAATGTATGAAAAAGAAAAAGATTCTTACAACCCAGAAGAAATAAAAATTGAAGTTGTTGAAGATGAGGAAACCGGCGGAGCTGATACAGACAGGCTTCGAGAAGAGAAGGAAAGATTGTTAAAGAGAATCGCAGAAATTGATGAACTCTTATCAGATAAATAGGTAAATTATTATGAACAATGAATGACAGCAATGAAAGTAATTGCTTAACGTATTTCATTAAAACAGGGAGATTTTTGTCATGAGAAAGAAAACAAGAATGAAACATACTACGAAAGGACTAACCCATACTATACGTAGTGGTGGAATTGCACATATGTTTTTAGCATATAGTGCTGATGACTTTTACAAAGAAGGGAAGCTTATTGAATACAGGGAGCATTCAAGAAAAGAAGCAAAAGAAGATATTTTGTGCTTTAAAAACGCAGTATGCTATTGGTTAGATATGCGAAATATTCAGAAAAGAAATAAGGTTCGTCTTCCAGAAGGCTTCTGGGGAAGCTATTTTAAGGAAGATGGAGAATGGTTCTTTGAGATTGGATATGACTATTGCCGTAATTCAAGAATAATTAACTGTCAAACGTTGGAGAGTTATGATGGATATTAATTTCTTTTAATCTTGCTAACTATAGGGTAGAACATTGATAGTTGTTATTAAGTAATGATAAAAGTCCACGAAAACCATGTGGCAAATAAAATCTAGGAGAGGAAAAGCTATTTAGATGAAACCTATGTCTAATCAGCAAAATGATATGGAAAATTTAATGGTTGGCGGTGCATATTGTATAATGGATTTTGCACAAATTCTTTATAAAAGTATTGTTTATCATACACCAAAAGAAAAATTGAACGATTCAGAGATAGCAAAGATACAATCGAATGGATTAATACATTTTTGTAATAGTAAAAATAAAGACAAAATATTACAAGAAGGTGTAAAAAGTGGATTAAAAGCGCCTATGAGGAAAGCTGAAAAGAATTATACATGGTATTATATATATGAAGATGAAACTTACAAAGAATGTCAAAGAATAGTTCAGAGTAAAGGTGAACGGAAAAGTTATAATGTGTATATTATCATAAAGGGGTTAACAGAGGAGCAGATCAATAAGTTACGGATAAGAAGAAAAAATGACAATGCAGTTATCTATCCAGGTACATTAAAGACTGACACAATGGAGGCTCATTACATAGATGTTGTAGCAGGGAGATAACGAAAATTATTAAAAGAAATAACAAGGGAGAAGGATAATTATGATTACTTTGCGTTTTTATTGTAATAGGCAGCTTTCAAAATCAGGAAGACGAATATATACAGAAAATGACAATGAGTACGTTGTTGATTTTGTTAGAAAAACAGAATGAGATTTTATAGTAATGATGCGGAAAAGAAAGGGCGCTCCACAGGGGGATGCGAAAGGTGATAAAAATGAACAAAGAAAACTTGAAGATACAGTATAATGTGGACGCCGACAAAGTAAAGTGGCGGGAACGCGAAAACAGAGGTTACAAATGGGAAACCTCTGATATAAGCCCAAAAGGGTACTATATTAACAAAGAGGGCAATGACTACACGGTTGTCGATGCAAAAACAAATAGCGTGTGTAAAAGAGTACATGATTTATCCGTTTTAGAGAAAGAACGGAAAATGAGAACGAAAAAAACAGTCGTAACGGATGGTATCGCCCTGTGGACATGGAACAGGGATGAACTTAAAGAAAAAATAAATGAATTTAATAATAAACATGAACAGAAAATGCTTATAGATAACGCATTCAATGCTAACGGGTTTAGCTGCTTCGGACTGGGGTTTTATGGTGTAGGATTGCAACTGTTAAAGCAGTTTTGCAAAGAAAATAATATTAAATTGGTACAAGTACCACCGGTTAGTGTAGACATGCACAATTGCCTGGACAAATTAATGGAAGCGGCAGAAATAAAATAAAAAAAATGGAGAACGTGAAAAATGAATGATATTAGAATTGAGACCAAGGATAAAAAAGCGTATGTATATACACCATATAACAAAAACTTTGTACAGAAAATTAAAAAAACTTGAAGAGTGGTTATTAGAACTTGAAGATAAGGCGATAAATGCCGATGACTGAAATGATAGCATTTAACGAAAATGATGGATTACCCAACGGGAGGTTAAAATACTATAATGAAGATTATATATTCTAAATTTGAACAGGATAATATAAAGAAAGAAAAGTCAAATGTAAAATCATATGTTCCAGGAGCATTTAAGGAGCATTTAAAATTATCACTTGTAAAAATTCCTTTTATAATTGTTTTTCTTGGATTTGCACTTTTACTTATATATTCACATCCTTTTTGGGATGACTTTATAAGTGTAGGTGCAAAAGAAGGTGATAATAGAGACGGTAGTAATTTATATACTTATGTTTTATTCTTCGCTTCAAGCTGTTTCGTTGTTTATAGTAGCTTAATAGAATGTGTTCATTACATTATATCTCATATAAATACACCATGTATTCAAAAAGAGAATGATAATCAGAAAAAATTGAAAGAACTTAATAAAATAGATAAACTTTTGGACTTGCAAAATGAAATAAAAAGTTATGTTATATTGGGCGAAGCTGAGTTTGTTTTTAATGAAGATGAAGGAACGCTGGAAATAACTGTAAACAATAATGATTGTTATATAAAAAAGACTTTTCATATAAATGATGAACTTAAAAAGTCTGTACAGGAAGAAGGGGTATTGGACTTTTCATATTTAGATAGTTACGAAATCACAGCTGCCAATGAAGATTAGAAAACAGGAGGAAAAACATGGAAAATTTAGTAGTTGACGGTGCATACCGTATAATGGATTATCCAATGAATATCGTAGTAAAAATAGAAGATGAATATTATTTATTACCGGCTTTAAATAGACATAGCAATGACCTGACAAAATTCAAAAAATTGTCAAAATTGGTTATTAATAACAAAGAGCTGCGAGAGCTTTTGGATTATGAATATGTTACAAAGGAACTTGAAAAGAAATCAGGATACGAAATAAAAGTAGGCAGAGCAATAACAGATGAAGAATTTGATGAATTAAAGCAAAAATTTAATCTAACGGAAGATGATATTTCTGAACCATTTGAATTTAAAAAAGGAGCGATTTTTGGAGAAAAATACGAGATAAAGTATACTTGCCTTCAGATACAATTGGATAATAAGGATGCAATGGAAATGGAACAGAAATTAAAAGAGAAAGGAATAGAAGCAGCCAATATTGCGGCAGACAGGCTTAATATTAGAATTAATAAATAAATGATTCTTACATTGATACGATGTTTGTTTCAGTATGCACTTATAAGCGGAGAACTGCCTGGAAAGTGGAACAAAGGTACTTACATAAGCAAGACGTCGCTGTACGAAACTACATAGATGTTGTAGCAGGGAGATAACGAAAAATTATTAAAAGAAATAACAAGGGAGAAGGATAATTATGGTTACTTTACGTTTTTATTGTGTTTACAGTGGTATCACTCTTTGCGTTATGCTCCTTTTGGGAATAAGTATGTTTTTTACTCAATCAGAAGACATACGAGAGATAGAAGTGAAAATAATTATAATCATAAGTATGGTTTGTATGATTATAGGCGGGCTGCAGCTTGCAAAATAGTGGAGAGTTTTCCAGGCAGAATACCCAAAAGTGGAAGTTGTAGAAGATAATGATATGTAAAATGTTATCAAGATGCAAAAATAAGAAGGAGTTTTATATGGACATAACAAAAATGGTTGATAGTATAGTGACAAAAATACAAATAGAAATAAATGAAAAACAGAAAGAAATCGCTATTATAGAAACTGTTGATTTCACAAAATTTATGGATATAAAAACGTGGAATAAATTATGTGAAACTACAATTTTCAACGAGTTAGGCAATAATAATATTGCCACAGAAATTGTCAAAATGATATTCCCAGAAGCTAAAAACGTATATAATACTGTAAATGAAGTCGTTTTTACAATTGAAGGAATCAATTGTATGTTGTCAACAGAAGGTAATGGATTACAAATAGATTTATCATGGTATACAAAAACGCAGCCGGATACATTTGAGGAATGGCTTATGCATAGTCATGATTATATGGTGAAAAACTATATAAATTATGTAGAACGGTATCGTAAAAAAGAAAAACCGTCTGTACATGATAAGATTCGTCTATATAAAAATAATCGTTATCATGGTAAAAGCCTGTGGGATTATTTCATATATATAGTTAATTATAAAAATATTAACACTACAAATGATAAAATTCTTCATGATATGACAGAATTTACAAAAGATGCTTATGAAAAATATCTTATACAAAGCGAAAAAAAGAATAGGGAATTAGATAAAAAAATTACTATTTTTTGGACAAAAGTTCTTCCTGTTTTAGAGAAATTTTCAGGAAATCTTCAGATGCAAATGGAAATGGAACAGAAATTAAGAGAGGAAGGAATAGTAGCAAACAAGGATAAAGATGTATGGAAAGATTAGAAAACAAAACTGTATTTACTGTAAAGATTAAGGAACGTTCTACGGGAAAAATAATTGAATTAAATCCTAACATAAATAATTCTTACGTTGATACAATGATACGTTGTTTGTTCCAGCAGGGAGAGTATACACTTATAAGCGGAGAACTGCCTGAAAAGTGGAACAAAGGTACTTACACAAGCGAGACGTCGCAGTACGAAACTATAGCTGTTGCCATAGGAGATTTAACGGCTGACTGGACAAATGAACAGTGGCAGCAGGCGTGTGATAATGGCTGTATACTGGACAATTATGAAAAAATAAACATATTCTTGAAAGGTTTGTTCCCGGCATATACGAAATATGATATGCGAAAGCTTCATATCTTATATCATGAGGCAGAGTACAGGTTTTTAAATGAATATGGTGCATAAAGAAACAGTTTGTAGTATTTATCCCATAATCCTAACGCTATAATCCTATAAAACCCGCTGTATGCCGTTTTAAGGCTCATACAGCGGGTTTTGTGTTGTGGCTATAGAAATAGTGGGTCATGTAGTATACACTGCGTATAGTACAGCGTAAGCGTGTAGGGTTCGCTGCATTCTGGAAGCTTGTAAATATTTGTGGCTTCCGGACCATAAAAGATATTCCCATCGCTTGATATATGGCATCCGGTGCGGTAGGAATCCTTTAGTGTAATGCAGAATGTATTTCCTGCCCCAGTCCGTCCTAAATGAAATATGCCGTCAAAATCACCGACAGACGGCAGGTCATCATCTTTTGCAATTATGGCCGAATTATCCAATGAAAAATTTAATCCCTTTGAAAATTCCATGCTGCAGATTACAGCATAATATTGGACAAGACCGTCATTTTCGGTTTTCCATAAAAAGCGTACACCTGCAATACTGTCAAGGTCCCTGCGCGAATTAAAAAGCAGTGGAATACCATCTGCAGATATGGCTCTGTTCCTAATCATGCACATGCGGCTGCGTCCTGAACCGGTGTCAAGCCGGACACAGTTGACATTGCGGGTATGTCCGTTTTTTAAAATTATCTCAATGGCAGCATCCGTGAGGTGTGAACCGTTCACACATTCAAATTCAGGTACCAGCATAAGCCGGCAGTGCAGTTTTTTGTCGGGCACTGTATTTGGATATATTACAGAGAAAGCATCCTGACTGGTGTTATAATATTGAAGTGGTTTGTGCATAAATTAAACAGCCTCTCCTTTCGGCGTTTGAGCGATAACCGGATATTTGAGTACCGAACGCGAAACACTGCTGCCAACCCCATGAACAAGCCGGATCCACACATCTGAAAAAAAAGAGTGGTAGTGCCGGGTAAGTCCGATTTTTGTATATTCAACCGGCTTGGAAGCAAGTATGCTAAATACATGGGATATTGCCGTCAGTCCGGCTGCATCATCTGTAAAGGAACCACTAGTAATGTGAATGGTTCCCTGCAGTGAAAAACGTTCTATGCATATATCCCCGAATGTTTCATCAGGAAAATATATGAGTTCAGAAAGTTTCTGTATTACAGTATCAATTCTTTGTGCGGTTTTATCCGGCGTATCGGCGGGAGTTACCTCAACATTAATGAGCAGTTCTTTACGATAATCGATTTTAAAGCTGTCAGGAATAGTGACATCATCTTCAGTATACGGAATACATGTACCGTGTTTAGTGTACGGCATAAGAATCCTCCTTTATTTACTTTTTGTTTATTGTTTTGTTCTGCATATAGCTGTAACGCAGAACGAATTAATTATGATATATCATAATTAATTTTACGGCGGCAGCAGGATGTTTGCCGTAATCTGCCTTTTCGCCGCATAATGTATACGATACCGGCAGAAACCCGGATTGTTCCAAAGGAAAATTGTTGCTGTGAAAATAGGATTGTAATTTGAAATATTTTATATACATGGAACAATGTGCGGTGGTAATGGGTATGACTCCGTACCGCCCGAGTTTTTGCAGTGTATCAGTTAGTTTAAGTAAAGAATATCGCCTCCCATTCCATTTTTATTTATGATGCCGTTCAAGAAAACCGGAAATTTTGAATCCGGTCTGCCGTAACCTCTTGCGGCATCCTGATATACTGTCGTATCAAAGAATGCGAACAGTCCGTTCGATTCAGGCAGGGAACGCATGGCAGCCTTAATATCTGCTTTAGTAATGAACAGGGGCAGGGCAAGCCGACCATTCAGTATCATTTCCTTTGCCTGCGTAACAGAAATGTCCGGATACAGGCATTTAGCCGTAATACAGCGTCCCTTTTTACGCAGAACGTTATAACAGTATTCTGCAAGGTAGTTATATGCGGCAGCAGCGGAATCTACTATACAGATAAGACGCATGCCGCGCTGTGCATCAATTCCGGTCCGTGCAATATATTCCCTAACACGGATACGTGCGCCGTAATCGGAACTCAAATCTTCAATATATACATCCGTCATACAGCCGTCTTCATCCTTTATACAGTAATAATTGCGGAATACGACAGCATGTTCCTCATCCAGTTTGGCTTTGTGGCCGGGAAGAACATTGCATATGTTACCGGATATAATGCCATATGCAAAAAGGTACTGCAAAATGGCAATGTATGCACCGCTGAAATGCGGATGCACACCAAGGAATGTATCATACATATCAGCCCCGTATACCGTATATACAGAAAATCCATTAAGAACTGCTGCCTTTAAAGAGCCTGCAGCAATAGGATAGGATGCAGGAAGCTCCCTGCGTATGGCATTTTCTATCAGCTTTTTCTGTTTGCGGTATACCAGATAAAAATCCTTTGACTCATCAGTAATGCCTTCACTGCAGTAATCCTGTGGAATCTCGTGTACTGCAAGGATATCCTGGAAGCTTTCGAGCAGTTCTACACGACTTGTCATATCAGTGAGTTCTGGAATCATAGTAAGCAGACAATATATCGCATCAATTTCCTGTAGCCTAAATTCAAGACCGGCAGCAGAAAGAAAATGCTCATATATGCCATGACAATTTTTAAGTACCTGCCGCATTGTTAAAAAACCATCTGCAAGTCTGCGTGTCTGCAGTTCCTGAAGCAGAAGGCTTGCTGTATTAAAAAGCGTGTCTGCATCGGCTACCGTGTACCGGCTCATGCCGTCAGGAGTGCGCCGCCCGGGAATGCGCCGATAATTGGCACATACACCTGAAGGATGTATAAGAAATATGATGTCAGCGGTTTCATACGTATGTGTCTGTTCTATATTGCTGTTAAGACATTCAAGGTGATTCAGATAAGCCTCCAGCTTTGAAGCAACCACGCCTGCGCGCTGTGTGCCGGTGTGAACCTCTATGAAATCATCAATAAGTGTTTTGCCGGCATACAGGGTTGTATTGGTTGCGTCCGGTACGCAGTAGCGTACAGAATCATCGTCACTGCGTACAGCCTTTTCTGTACAAAGCCGAAATATAACAGGGTAATGGTTATTACCCAGTATATATAATAAGTAATCATTAAATCCGGCCGCATGTTCCATATTTTCGCTATGCGAAAACGGCAGCGCTGGAATACTGCTTTTCAGGGAATTGGCAGACTGCAGTATACTGTCTGCCAGGGCAGCAGATTCTTTTGACAAATAGTAGAAGTTCTTATCATCATAGTAATTCTGCTCTATTACGTTGCCGAGTGCCGCATAACTTCGCTTAACAAGTGACATATACTGTTTATACTGTACACCGTTTGAAAACAGTCCGAGATACTGCATCTGTTTGCGGAAAGCTCCTCCAGATTCTGCAAGGCAGAGAAGTATAATGTCCTGTTTTCGGTGAGGAGTATTTTTTAACAGCTGCTGTATATTTTCCAGTTCTTTACCGGAAAGTATGTCAGTACAGTGACCGGTAAGTTTCTGCAAGATTATCCAGTTTTTCGGATAACTGCTGCCCGCAAGGGAAGCATCATAGCTGTATAGCTCCATATATTTATATCATTCCTCCAAATTAATTAATGCTGGTTCATTTTCTTTTTATTGCTGCTGCCAGAATAGAAAGAAAGGAGAAAAACTGACAGCAGTAAAAATAAATAATGTACTTATCGTACCAGCATATTGTTAAACAAAGATGATATTTAAGTCAAGCGGCTTTTTAATTTTTTTGGGGGAAATTTTTTCTTAAAATAAGAAAAAAAGAAAAATAAAATTAGAAAATTCATTTCTTAAAATTTTAAATAGTGTTTTACCCTTTTAACTTCAACACTTGGGACAGGAAACCATGTATTCATGTAAACCATAGGGGGGTTGTCCAACAAAAATAAGAAATTAAAAACGCAGATTACAGTTATGTACCTATGTAATATCATAGGGTTGTCCAACCATCATTAATGGCATTACGCGATAACATTTGTTATGTACCTATGTAATATCATAGGGTTGTCCAACCTCAAACGACATAGGTTTGGTGAGTGGAATCATTGATAGCAAGCATCAAGTCCCTCGCCATCAGGCTGCATAATCAGCCCACGAATATTATAACATACGAAAAACGGTTGTCAATTAAGTTTTAGAAATTGCATGTCGGACATTTTTTGCAGAACGGAGAGGAAAACACAAAAACGCATCGCTGCTGCCAATACGTCAAATGATATGAAGGAATGTTGATTTTTCGCGTGTGCCATGCGGGCAGGAAGAAGAAAAGAGAAAAAGAGAAAAGAAAATTAATATATTAAATTATATTAATATACAAATATAACTTAATATAAAATTAATATATGAATATAAATTCACGTAAAGTAAGTAATGCCACTGACACCCGCCTCCGCGCGGGCAGGCTGTTGATGATGACCGACGGAGATTTGCTTTTTTATAATAAGGGAAGAAGGAAGAGAAGAAAGGGAATTTCATATGGCAGCAGACCAATATATGAAAGAGGGGAGATTGAAAGTTGAACAGCCACGCGGGCTTACGTCGGGCAGCAGGGATAGTATATTATTATATCTTGTATATTGTATACTGTATACACCGATACCAGCCCCAGCCCTATTCTCTATATTCTAGCTCGTCACGTTAATGTATCTAATACTATATAAGTAGGTATCGTTTAACAGATTAAATTAATAAGAGTTATACATCAAATAGAGTAAAATATTAAATATAGTAAAGTAAATATAATCAGTAAGTAGAAAAGAAATTACTAAGTAGTATCATACGGATAGAGTCAGTATAAGTCAGTATAGCGATAAAGAAAAGAATTTAATTAATCACTAGAATTTAAGATTGTAAAACATAGGTTATATCATATAAATCATGAAAACTTGAATTTAGACGTAAAGAAAGGATTTTGATAGAAAACATAGAAGATTAGGGTATTAGTTTCATCAGCCCGACATGGGGCAATCAGGCTGTATATGCGGGGTTTGTAAAGGATGCGGCAGACAACAGAGGTTATATGCTTTGATAAAATATAACATGGGTGATAATTCATGTTATAATCGTGAATATCACCCATGCGTGCGACTGTAGAAATTAATTGTTACTATCAATAATGCAGTGTTTAATGCTTGATTATTACCAATGTTTTATTGCGGCAATTTATAATCTTCAAAATATCACTGAAGTTATTTCACGGTGTATCATGGCAATATGCTACTATTTTGTAATGATATCAGTTTCAAATTCCGGTACGATATCTGCATTTCTACACATTTTTTTAAATGTGCGTCCGGCGGTATCGGTGATTATATCAGTTGCCATATACACATTATCTGTTGGACTTATGATAGACAGCTTATAGTCGTCATATCCGGCAAAACTGATATGAAATTTTGTAAAACAACTCATCTGAAGCATGGAATTAAGCATTGCAACAAAAAATTCTTTGATAGTAAAATCATATTTAAAATCGCTTGAATTAGCCTGTAAAGTAACAACTGAATAACCCGAGTCATGTTTAAGACAATTTGGACCGGTATAACTAAATACCATTTGTCCAGGAACATCAATAAATACACCGGGACCTGAAATAGTTGTTACATCACTAAGATTGTAAGCATAACATGCGATTCTTTCAAAATTTTTATGTTTTGTGAGTTGTTTGTTAAAAGCAATATCATCTTCATGTTTATCAATTTCACTTTGAAAATACTGATAGGCATCTGTGTAAAGAGGCATTGCTAATTCAAATATACTACAATTTTGTCTACATTTTAATTTTGTTCTTAAAATATCTCCGACCAAAAAACGGGTGCAATCAGGATGCAGTGTTGCATACATTGCCGGTATTGATACCAGATTTCTTGCACGAAGGTTGCGTCCAGATAGATAACTGCTTACACCAGAGAAATTCAACGTGATTTTTGGATTTTCGCTCATGAAAATGTGCCAGCATACATCATTGAAATTCTTGCTCATATCGTCAGCAATATAATAGTAATTTTTGCTGACAGGAGAGTATAACAAGAGACCATACTGCTCCAGTTCGTTTTCATATACCAATTCTACACTGATAGGATACTCACGCACACATATTTTTTCAATCCAGATTCTTGCCTGGGTTGCAGAGTCTTCCTCATCAAGTCCATACAGAGTATTGACGCGTTTAAAAAAATCTTCCGTATTAATTGGTGTTTGTATAAATTCAGGAAGTGACATTGTAATAATTTTGTCTTCGCAAGTTTCCGGTTCGATGCTTTTTTCAGGAGATTCGTCCGTCTGTATTTCAGTGGCAGCAGAAACGGTATATTGGTTATCATCTGTAGCTTCAGTTTGATTTACTGATGAAGCATCTGCTTCATCAGTATTATTCTCAATGTCAGTATCTGTTGAAGATGCCGTTTCATCTGAAATAGTATTGGTTGTTTCAGGGCAATCGTCTTCATCTTCAGGCGGTGTATCCAGTTCGTAATCAGGAACTTCATCGACAAATTCAGATGCCAGGGCATTGTAATAATCATCAGCTGAATTATCTGTGATAAAATTATCTTGAATGTTATCCTGTTCTGAAACTTTAACAGTAACGTTTTCAGAAATCTCTTCAACAGCATGATTTTCTTCTATAGTAGAAATTGAGAAAGTCTCAATTCCACTCTTAAAAAATGAAAAGCTATCAGCGGGACTGTCTTGTACTTGCTCAGTTTCTTTTCCGGATACCGGAGTGGTAATATTATCCGATGTCACATCTGATTTTTGCTGTACAGTATCCTGTTCATATTCTCTTTTAACGGCCGATGTTATCATTTCAGATGTAATTGGTTCTGGAACGGCCTGAATGTAGACAGGGTCTTCATTGGCGGTTTTAGCAGATGAATCATCTTCAGGAATGGATGGTGCACCAAGTTCATTTTCAAAATCATTAATTAATGGAGCATTATCCAGGATTGGAGAATGCAGCAATAAATCAGAAAGTGTTTTAGCAGTTTCCAAATCAGTGTCCATATTAATTTTAATATCAGATGGTTTCTTTTTCTTTTTCGTTGGTGTTGTCATACGCATTTCATTATGTTTTGCACCCCGTCCAGTTTTCTTATTAATGGATGGGTAGTCCGTATACGTGTATACATTACGGATATCTTCCATACATTTTTTATAATCTTCATATGAAACTTCGGGCGCTTTTTTAATAATGCTTATAACTGCTGAAATAAAAGATGCTTTAAAGTCTTCTTCAGACATATCTTTTATTGCATAATTCTTATCTGGAAAGCGTTTAGCAAAATCAGCCTGCGGTCCCAGTTCTGCGTTCATGATTTTGTATAATTCATGCAGCAGGACTTCAGCGGCGGCTTGTGGTCCTTTTTGCACACGGGAGAAAATATTTTCCATTAGCGCAGAACTCTCTTTTTTAAATTCGTCAACATGGCGTAAAATAAAATAGGCAAGTAATGCATGAAAATTATAACTTCCGCCGATAAAAACATTGGTGTCTTTAGATTTTTTTAAGAAACTTCCTGTAAAGTGTAGGGCAATATCTTCATATACAATAGAAGTGTAGTCTGCGTAACTTGGTAATTTAACCACTTCAAGGAATTCTGTATTTCGATTATAAAGAGCATATCCGAGTATGGATTGCTCATCACCAAATCTTGCATTCATATATTCACAAGAAAACGGGCATAAAGCACACATATCAGATGGAGCTCCCATTGAACGGACAGTCTTTACACAGGAATCTAACTTTTTTGAATTGCTTTTTATGCGTGTATTATAACTGTTTTGTAATGACTGGCAGTGCAATTCTAATGATTGATCATCATGTCCGTAAAAATATTTTGCAGATGTTTTACTTTTTATTCTCCAGTTAGAGTAAATTTCAATGAAATCCCGGTAATGCTCACCGGTACCGCCAAAATAGCGATACAGATTATATGCGAGTTTTATATGTGTACGGCCAGAATCCAATTTGCCGCCTTTTGTAGTCATTGTATAAAGTTTCTTTGCAGTGTAATTTATGCACGGTGGACATAAATCTTTGCTTATATTTTCAGGCATATAGTAAATCTCCTTATATTGTAAAATAATGGATATATGGATATTTTATGATATATATCACATTTACTCTGTATGATTAAACAAAGAAGGGGGGCAAGTCAAGAGTTTTTTTGAATTTAGATAAAAAATACATTAATAGAGGAATATACGCTATTAATGTATTACATAATGAAATAGTATTTTGCAAAAAACAATGTTTATAAAATAATAACATTGGTATTTTTATGTAAAACCATAGGGTTGTCCAACATTATCGCGTGAAAAACCGTCTAATAAAATGTTATGTACCTATGTAAAACCATAGGGTTGTCCAACAAGGCATTGAATACTTCACAAATCATCCAAGTTATGTACCTATGTAAAACCATAGGGTTGTCCAACTTCTTTAGACATGTCTGCTGCGAAACCACTGTTATGTACCTATGTAAAACCATAGGGTTGTCCAACCTCAAAATAACATAGGTTTAGTGAGTGGAAACATTGATGTCTACGCATCAAGTCCCTCGCCATCAGGCTGCATAATCAGCCCACGAATATTATAACATATGAAAGACGGTTTTAAAAATAGAAAAAAGAATAAAAGAAAAGCGAAAAACTGTAATTTTTAAACAGTTTTTCGCTTTTTCTCAATCCTTGCGTAAATGAACAATATTTCTTGCAGTTCTCTTATTTTCATCTACGATTTCCGCATAATGACGGCGGGTAGTATTGACATCCGCATGTCCTAAAACATCCGCAACCAGATAAATATCCTTGCTTTCCTGATACAGATTTGTACCGTATGTACTGCGCAGTTTATGTGGTGTAATATGTTTTACGGTCGTAACAGTAGAAGCATACTTTTTCACTAAGAGCTCCACAGACCGCACACACAGTCTTTTTCCAATAGAAGACAAGAACAGGGCATTTTCATGACCTTCTTTGGGATTTAGTTCTTTGCGTTCTTCCATATAGGCTGACAAAGCCTCCTCAACCTCATCACCGAAATAGACAAAACTTTCGGCACCGCCTTTCCGGATGACTTTGATTCGGTCATTGTCAAAATCAACATCATTCATATCCAGCCCGACACATTCCGATACACGGATTCCCGTCCCAAGCATCAGTG
>ERZ838225.184-NODE-184-length-97259-cov-42.264032_pt1 | contig 97259 bp, 84 predicted proteins | sample MGYA00519684_ERZ838225 | MGnify/ENA primary metagenome ERZ838225 (study PRJEB31850, sample SAMEA3708829) | human gut metagenome | biome: human gut; feature: human-associated habitat; material: faeces | place: China | collected 2014 ... | reverse complement strand
TTTTATTTTTTAAAACAATATATTGTGTATAAAAGTTTTAGTGCGACAGCCCCATCAATAACTTGTGACTTGAAACTTGAAACTTGTAATTAAAAAAATAGGGGGGCAATTTTAATGGTAGTAATTTTAAATCCAAAAACAAGTAAAGAAGAAATAAAAAAATTAACAGGGGAACTAGAAGCATTAGGGGTTACAGTTAATCCTGTTATAGGAACAGAAATGAGCATTTTAGGATTAGTTGGAGATACAACTAAAATAGATCCATCATACATTGAAGCAAATCCTTATGTTGAAAGAGTAATGAAGGTTCAAGAACCTTTCAAAAAGGCAAATAGATTATTTCATCCAGAAAATACAGTAATTGATGTTAATGGTCATACAATTGGTGGAAATAAAATTGCCATTATAGCAGGACCTTGTTCTGTTGAAAGTAAGGAACAAATATCTTTAGTTGCAAATGAAGTAAAAAAATATGGTGCAAGTTTTTTAAGAGGTGGTGCATTTAAGCCAAGAACTTCTCCATATAGTTTTCAGGGATTAAAGTATGAAGGATTAAATTTGTTAAATGAAGCAAAGGCAGAAACTGGTTTACCAATAGTTACAGAATTAATGTCACCATATGATATAGACACATTTATTGAAAAGGCAGATATAATTCAAGTTGGAGCAAGAAATATGCAAAATTTTGATTTATTAAAGGAGTTAGGTAAAATAGATAAACCTATATTATTAAAAAGGGGATTATCTGCAACAATAGAAGAACTTTTAATGAGTGCTGAATACATTATGGCTGGAGGAAATGAAAAAGTTATTCTTTGTGAAAGGGGAATAAGAACTTTTGAAACATATACAAGAAATACCTTAGATTTAAGTGTAGTACCAGCTATTAAAAAGTTAAGCCATTTACCAGTAGTTATTGATCCAAGTCATTCAGCAGGTAAGTGGTGGATGGTTGAACCATTAGCTAAAGCAGCAGTAGCAGTAGGGGCAGATGGACTTATAATAGAAGTACATAATGACCCACAAAAGGCATTATGTGATGGGCAACAATCAATTAAGCCAGAGGTATTTGCAAAACTTATGGAAGAGTTAAAGCTTATTGCAGCAGCTATTGGACGTGAAATATAGTAATTGAGGTTGTTAAGAGAGGGAAAATGGAAATATTAATTTTTATATAATTTAAAAAATTTTCATTTTTCCTTCAAATATATCAAATTTATTATTTTATATAAAATTATGAAATATTAATTTTTAAATAGTATAATTAGAGGAAAATATAAAATACTAGCTGTATAAAAATTTTTAATTTGAAATACAGTAATAATTAATATTAGAAAGGTCATGCAATGGAATTAGTAATTGATTTAAAGGAAAAAAGTTATCCTATAATAATTGAAAAGGGAATTATTAATAGAGTTGGAGAAGAAGTTAGTAAGGTTTACAAAGGAAAAAGAATATTTATAATTACTGACCATAATGTAAGTAAATATTATGGAGATAAGGTTTTATTTTCATTAAAAAACAAAAACTTTGAAGTTAAATTGCTATCTTTAGAACCAGGAGAAAAAACAAAAGGTTTTAATACATTACCTGATATTTATAATGAATTTTTAAATTTTAATCTAACTAGAAGTGATTTAATAATTGCATTAGGTGGAGGAGTTATAGGAGATTTAGCTGGATTTGCTGCTTCTACATATTTAAGAGGAATAGACTTTATACAAATACCAACATCACTTTTAGCACAAGTGGATAGTAGTGTTGGAGGTAAAGTTGCTGTAGATTTAGAAAGAGGAAAAAATTTAGTTGGAAGCTTTTATCATCCAAAATGTGTATTAATAGATCCGCAAGTACTAAGTACATTAAATGATAAATTCTTTGCTGATGGAATGGGTGAAGTAATAAAATATGGATGTATAAAAGATAGTAACTTTTTTGAATTTTTATATAAAATGAAAGATAATGAACAGTTAATGAGTAATATGGAAGAAGTAATTTATAAATGTTGTGATATTAAAAGACAAGTTGTGGAAAGAGATGAAAAAGATAAAGGCGAAAGAATGCTTTTAAATTTTGGGCATACATTAGGACATTCAATAGAACAATATTATAATTATGAAAAATATACTCATGGTGAAGCTGTTGCAATTGGAATGTATATGATAACTAAAATAAGTGAAGAAAAGGGATTAACTAAAAAGGAAACAGCTGAAAAAATAAAAGATATATTGATTAAATATAATCTTCCTTATGAAGTAAATGTTAATTTAAAAGAATTATTAGAAGCAATTAATTTAGATAAAAAGAAAATGGGAAATGACTTAAATATTATTGTATTAAAAGAAATAGGAAATTCAGAAATATATAAAACAACAATAAGCTTTTTTAGTTAGGAGTTAGATAGTTTTAAGTGACAAGCGGCAAGTGGCAAGTGACAAGTAGCAAGTGACAAGTGGCAAGTTAAGGATGAAACTCCTAAGGAGTTTCTGAAATATATTTTTTAAATTCAGCATAAGCTGAATTTATACCTTAACTTGTCACTCTAAGCTTATCACTTGAAACTAACTAAAGTAAGGGGAGATATAGTTATGGCAAATTTAATGATAACTCCATCAAAATTAAGTGGAGAAGTTAAAATACCACCATCTAAAAGTATGGCACATAGGGCAATTATTTGTGCAGCTTTAAGTGATGGATTAAGTATAATAGAAAATATAGATTATTCAGATGATATAATAGCAACTATTGAAGGAATGAAAGCCTTGGGTGCATCAATAGTAAAGTATGATGATTACTTAGAGATAGTTGGAATATATAAAAGTAATAAAGAAAATAATGAGTTTAGAATTATAAATTGCAATGAATCGGGATCAACTTTAAGATTTTTAGTTCCTATATCAATGTTGTTTAGTGGTAAAAGTAAGTTTGTAGGAAAAGGAAACTTAGGTAAGAGACCATTAACAACTTATTATAACATTTTTGAAAATCAAGGAATTGAATATTCTTGTGAAGAGGGAAATCTTAATTTGATTATAAATGGAAAACTAAAGCCAGGTAATTTTGAAGTTGAAGGAAATGTAAGCTCACAATTTATAACAGGATTATTATTTACATTGCCATTATTAAATTCAGATTCTAAAATTACTATTACAACAAAAATGGAATCAAAGGGATATATTGATTTAACATTAAAAGCTATTAGTGATTTTGGAATTGAAGTAATAAATAATGATTATAGAGAATTTGTTATAAAGGGAAATCAAAGATACAATGCAAGAAATTACAGGGTTGAAGGAGATTATTCACAAGCTGCATTTTTCTTATGTGCAGATGCACTAGGCAATAATGTATTATGTAAAGACTTAGATTTAAAGTCCCTTCAAGGAGATAAAGAAGTAATAGATATTTTAAAAAGAATGAATGTTGAATTTACTGCAAGTGATAAAGGTGTAAAAGCAATATTAAAAGAGAAATTAGTTAACACAATAATTGATGGTAGTCAATGCCCAGATATTATACCAGTATTAACAGCAGTAGCAGCTTTATCAGAAGGAACTACTGAAATAATAAATGCAGGAAGATTAAGAATAAAGGAATGTGATAGGCTTGCTGCAGTTACAATGGAATTAAATAAATTAGGTGCAAAGATAATTGAAGAAGAAGATGGATTAGTAGTAACAGGAGTAAGTGAATTACAAGGTGGAGTAGAAGTATGGAGCCATAATGATCATAGGATAGCAATGACTTTAGCAATTGCTTCTACAAAGTGTAATGAGCCTATAATAATAAAGGATTATAAATGTATAGTCAAATCTTATCCAAATTTCTTTGAAGATTTTAAAACTTTAGGAGGAAATATTCATGAGTGGAATGTGGGGAAGTAAAATAAAATTATCTATTTTTGGAGAATCTCATGGAAATGCAATTGGAATAACCATTGATGGGCTTCCTGCAGGATTTTCTATTGATATGGATAAGATAATGATGGAGATGGCAAGAAGAGCACCAGGAAAAAGTTCGTTATCAACACCAAGAAAAGAATCAGATATTCCAGAAATATTAAGTGGATACTTTGAAGGAAAAACTACAGGAGCACCATTATGTTCAATAATAAGAAATTCAAATACAAAGTCTAAGGATTATTCAAAACTTAAAGATGTAATGAGACCAGGTCATGCAGATTATACAGGAGCTGTAAGATACAAAGGTTTTAATGATTATAGGGGTGGAGGACATTTTTCAGGAAGAATAACTGCTCCATTAGTTTTTGCAGGAGCTATTTGTAAGCAAATATTAGAAGTAAAAGGAATAATAGTTTCAGCACATATTAATTCAATAGGAAAAATAAAAGATTGTAGTTTTTTAGAAAGTGATATAAGTGATGAATTATTAAATTCATTTAAAGAAAAGGAACTGCCATTAATTAATACTAAATTAGAAGATGAAATGAGACAAGAAATTTTAAGCGCAAGAAGTAGTGGAGATTCTATTGGAGGAACTATAGAATGTGCTATTTTAGGGGTAAGTCCAGGTATTGGAGATCCATTTTTTGATTCAGTAGAATCAACATTAGCTCATTTAATGTTTTCGGTACCAGCAGTTAAAGGAATTGAGTTTGGAAAAGGTTTTGATATTTCTAAGATGAGGGGATCAGAAGCAAATGATGAATATTACTTAGAAAATGGAAATATTAAAACAAAAACTAATAATAATGGTGGTATTTTAGGTGGAATTACTAATGGAATGCCAATAATATTTAATGTAGCAATAAAGCCAACAGCTTCAATATTTAAGGAGCAAAATACTGTTAATATAGTAACTATGGAAGAAACAACTTTATGCATAGAAGGAAGGCATGATCCTTGCATAGTACAAAGGGCACTTCCAGTTATAGAAGCAGTAGCAGCAATTGGAATAACAGAACTGATGAATAGTTAGTTTAAAGTGACAAATTTTTAAGTGGCAAGTTTCAAGTGACAAGTAGCAAGTTTCAAGTGGCAAGTTGCAAGTTAAGGATGAAACTCCTTGGGGAGTTTCTTAGAATATATTTTATTAAATTCAGCATAAGCTGAATTTATACCTAAACTTATCACTTATCACTTGAAACTAATTATGAATAAGAGGGGAGAACGTTGCTTTGGATCTTTTAGAGTGTAGAAGAGAAATTGATAATATAGATGAAGAGTTAGTTAAGTTATTTGAAAAAAGAATGAATATAGCAATTAATGTAGCAAAGTATAAAATTGAAAATAATATGACAATATTTAATGAAGTAAGAGAAATTGAAGTTATAAAGAAAAATGTTGCTAGATTAAGCAATAAGAAATATTCAAAGCTTACAGAAAGTTTTTTTAATAATTTAATGACATTAAGCAGAAGTCTTCAAGAAGAAGTTTTTGAAGAAAGAAATTATGACATAATAAATAAAATAAATGATAACATTTCAGTTAATACTAATAAAAAGAATTTAAGTAATATTAAAATTGGTTATCAAGGTGTAAAGGGTTCTTTTAGTGAAGAAGCTATGATTAAATACTTTGGAGAAAATCATAAAAATACTAATTATGAAGAATTTGAAGAGGTATTTATAGCATTAAAAAGTAATGAAATAGATTATGGAATATTACCTATAGAAAATTCATATACAGGGGCAATTACAAATGTGTATGATTTATTAGTTAAGTATGGATTTTATATAGTTGGGGAAGAGTGCATAAAAATAAATCAAAATTTAATTGGGATAAAAGGAACTAAAATTAGTGATATAAAGGAAATTTACTCACATCCTCAAGGATTTGAACAAAGTAGAGAGTTTTTAAGTAATAATAATAAATTAAAACTTATTCCATTTCACAATACAGCAATTAGTGCTAAGTATATATCAGAATTAAATGATAAATCTAAGGCAGCAATTGCAAGCTTAAGAGCAGCTGAAATATATAATTTAGATGTAATTCAAGAGGAAATAAATGATAAAGATGATAATCAAACAAAATTTATTATTATAGGTAAAGAATTAGAATCATCAAAAGAATGCAATAAAATTACAGTTGTATTTTCATTAGATGATAAATCTGGTACTTTATATAACTTATTAAGGCACTTTGCAGAAAATAATATTAATATGCTAAAAATAGAATCTAGACCAAGTAAAAGTGAACTTTGGCAATACCTATTATATGTAGATTTTGAAGGTAATATAGAAAATGAAGATGTTAAAAAAGCAATTAAATTAATTGAAGAAAATAGTGAATACTTTAAATTACTAGGAAGCTATAAATTAGTTAGTAGTTAGAAGAAGAGCAAGTTTCAAGTGATAAGTGGCAAGTGACAAGTTTAAATATTAAACGTAAAATCAGTGATAAGTGATAGGCTAATGAAGAAACTAATAAGGCTTCTTAGATATATTTTTTAATTCAACGTAAGTTGAATTTATACCTAAACTTGTCACTTGAAACTTGAAACTTGTAACTATTAAAGGGGGTGTTTTTAAATGGAATTTTATGGATTATTAGGTGAAAGGTTGGAACATAGCTTATCACCAAGGATTAATAAAATAATATTAGAAAAAAATAATACTGAAGGTGCATATAAATTATTTGAAATTCCAAATGATAAATTAGGTGATTTTGTTAATGCTATAAAATTACTTAAGATAAAAGGATTTAATGTTACAATTCCATATAAAGAAAGTATAATTAAGTATTTAGATAATATTTCAGATGAAGCAGCTAGAATAGGGGCTGTAAATACTGTAATGCTTAAGGATAACAAATTATATGGATATAATACTGATTATTTTGGAATTCATATTATGCTTAAAAGCAAAAATATAAGTATAAAAAATAAAACTGCAGTTGTGTTAGGAGCTGGGGGAGCATGTAAGGCTGTTATTACTTATTTACTTGATAATGATGTAGAAAAAATATATATAGTAAGTAGAAATCCTAAAAATATTAATTTAAATAAAGATAATAAAAAAATAAGTATTATAAACTATAATGACTTAATTAATATAAAAGGTTATTTAATTATTAATACGACTCCTGTTGGAATGTTTCCTAAAATTTATGATTCTGCAGTAAATAAGGAAGTAATTAAAAATTTTGAAGTAGTTGTAGACCTAGTATACAATCCAATGAAAACTAAATTTCTTCAATTTGCAAAAGAGGAAGGAAAAGTAGCTATAGGTGGATTGCTTATGTTAGTAGGTCAAGCAGTAAAAAGTCAGTCTATATTTAATGATAAAGAAATAAGTAATGAATTGATAAATTATATATATGATGATTTATCTAAAGAGTTTAAATAGTGGAAGTGGAGGGATGAAGGATATGGAGAAAAGTATTACACTAATAGGGTTACCTGGGTGTGGAAAGACTACAGTAGGAAATTTACTTTCAGATAAATTGAAGTATGAATTTGTAGATATGGATTTTTATATTGAAAATAAGCAACAAAAGAGTATAATAGAATTATTTAGAAATGGTGAAGATTATTTCAGAAATATAGAAACAGAAACTTGTAAGGTACTTGGTGAAAAAAGTAAAACAATTATTTCTTCTGGTGGAGGAGTTATAAAAAAATCTATAAATATAGAATATTTAAAGAAAAATTCAATAGTTGTTTTTATTGATAGGCCAGTAGAAAATATATTAGGTGATATACAAGTAGAAAAAAGACCACTATTAGCAAATGGTAAGGAAGTTTTATATAAATTATATGATGAAAGATATGATTTATATAAAAAATATTGTGATTATAGAGTTGAAAATACAGGAAGCTTGGACGAAATAGTAGATAAAATAGCAAAACTTAGAAATAGTTAGTAATTAGGAGTTAATAGTTAGTAGTTAAGGAAAAAATTCAGCTTTTGCTGAATTTTAAAAAATAAGATTTAAGAAATTCCATAAGGAATTTCAACATCAAACTACTAACTACAAACTAAATGAAGTATGGAGGTACGGTAGAAATGGTAATAGTAATGAATCCTAAGTGTAGTCAAAATGAAGTGATGGCTGTAAAAAATGAATTAATTAATCATGGATTAGGAGTTAATCTTTCTCAAGGAGCAACTTTTTGTATTATAGGTGTGGTTGGAGAAACTAGAGCTGTTGATCCTGATAAAATATTATCTTTTAATGGTGTTGATAAAATCTTAAAGGTTGAAGAACCATTTAAGAAAGCAAATAGATTATTTAAGCCAAATGACACAATAGTTAATGTTGATGGAACGTTAGTTGGAGGAAATCATTTAGGAATAATGGCAGGGCCTTGTTCTGTTGAAAGTGAAGAACAAATAATTGAAATTGCTAAATCAATAAAGAAATCAGGAGCAAACTTTTTAAGGGGAGGGGCATTTAAACCAAGAACATCACCTTATAGCTTCCAAGGATTAGAACTTGAAGGATTAGAGTTATTAAAGATAGCAAAAAGAGAAACAGGGTTACCAATAGTTACAGAAATAATGTCTCCTAAATATATAGATGAATTTGTAAATAATGTTGATGTAATTCAAGTTGGTGCTAGAAATATGCAAAACTTTGATTTATTAAAGGAGTTAGGTAAAATAAATAAGCCAATTTTATTAAAGAGAGGATTATCTGCTACTATTGAAGAATGGCTTATGAGTGCTGAATATATAATGGCTGGTGGAAATGAAAATATTATTCTTTGTGAAAGAGGAATAAGAACTTATGAAACATACACTAGAAATACTTTAGATTTAAGTGCCATACCAGTAATTAAAAAATTATCGCATTTACCAGTAATAGTTGATCCAAGTCATGCATCAGGATATTGGTATTTAGTAGAACCATTAGCTAAAGCAGCAATAGCTGTAGGAGCAGATGGGCTTATGATAGAAGTTCACAATAATCCACAATGTGCATTAAGTGATGGTCAACAATCACTTAAGCCAGAATTATTTGATAAAGTAATGAAAAAAGTAAAAACTTTAGCTGAAATAGAAGGAAAAGTTTTATAAATTAGTTTTTAATTAGGAGCAAGTTAGTAGTTAGGAGTGAGTAGTTAGTAGTTAAGGATGAAACTCCTTGGGGAGTTTCTGAAAATATAAATTAAAGAAATTCAACTTAAGCTGAATTTCACAAATAACTATAAACTACAAACTACTAACTACAAATGGGGGTGAAATTATGAAAATAGTTATTGTAGGTCTTGGTGTTATTGGAGGGGGGTATGCAATGGCACTTAAGGACGCTGGATATACTGATGTTTATGGTGTAGATAAAGATGTAGAAACATTAAAAAAGGCGAAAGCACTAGGAATTATTAAAGAGGGTTATAAAAATGAAAATGAAATAATCAAAAGTGCTGATTTAATTGTTTTAGCCATTTATCCTAATTTAGTAAAGAATTTTATTATAAATAATAAAGAAAATTTTAAAAGTGGAGTAATAATTACAGATGTAACAGGCATTAAGCAGTTATTTATAAATGAAATAGCTAAAATATTGCCAAAAGAAGTTGATTTTATTTTTGCACATCCAATGGCAGGAAGAGAAAAAAAAGGTATAGATTATGCAACTAATAAAGTTTTTAAAGGTGCAAATTTTTTAATTACTGTTACAGATAAAAATAAAGATGAAAACTTAAATTTAATTGAAGAATTAGCATATAAGATGGGGTTTAAGCATATTAAGAAAATATCTCCAAAGTATCATGATGAAATAATATCATTCACTAGTCAATTACCTCATGTATTAGCAGTAGCACTTATAAATAGTGATATTGATGGAAGAAATACAGGTGAATTTATAGGTGATAGTTATAGAGATTTAACTAGGATTGCTAATATTAATGAATCCTTATGGAGTCAATTATTTTTAGGAAATAAGGAGAATTTACTTAAAGCAATTTATAATTTTGAAGTTGAATTAGATAAAATTAAGAATTGTTTAGAAACCGGTGATAGTGAAACATTACAAGAATTGTTTATTAAGTCTTCTTTAAGAAGAGAAAAATTATGATATTTATTTTGAAAAAAGGTGGTTATTTAATTAGAAATAATAAGCTTTTTTAAAGTCTAGAAAAATATAAAATTTTGAAGATATAAGTTTAGCAATATGAATATATTTTAAAATTTAAAGTTACGAAATTGATGTTATAAAATGAGCTTAAAGTTACTCATTTTTTATATAAAAATAAAAAACTAATAATTATATAAATATAAGATAATAATATATAAAAAGTATTATTAATATTTAAATTTGGTATATTTATTATGAAAGGAAGATATTATTTTGGCTGGAAAAATAAAAATAACTAAGCAATTTATTATATCACAAACCATTTTATATGTTTTTATAATGGCATTTGTAATAACATTTAGGATGATTTTTGGAGATAAAAATATACTTATTGGAGTAATGGGAATAACTGCAATTTTAATGCTTACACAAATTAATCTTACAGTTTCACCAGGAAGAAATTTTTTTAAGTTACTTATAATAAATTTAGGAATAGGTATATTTACATATATAGCAAACCTTAATATTTGGTTAGCCATACCAATAAACTTTATAGGGGTTTTTATATTAACATATACATTTTATTATAATTTGAAAACAGCAGTATATTTACCATTTATATTACAATATATGTTTTTATTAGCTACTCCTATTACTAAAGCTGAATTGCCAATGAGAATGCTTTCACTTTTAGTTGCTCCAGTAGGAATTATATTAATTCAATTTGCAATTAATAAAAATAAGACTACTAAATCTGGAAATAAATTGATAGGTAGTATTTGTGATAATATTATAAAAAAAATAAATAATACTGGCAGTAATGAAGAAATAAATGATGCAATAAAAAGTGATGCTAACTCTTTTAGAAAAATTGTTTATGATAGTAGAAAAGATGATTTTTATGTAACAGAAGAAGGTAGATTAAAATTAAATATAGTAATAATTTTAGAAAAATTATCAATTCTATTAGAAAGTAATATTAAAAATAAGAAAATTACAAATGATTTACAAATTTGTTTACAAGAATTAAAACGTAGTTTAGGTAAAGAGGATGAGTTAAAAGATATTGATAATGTTATAAGTAAAATACTAAATAATTATAATAGAGAAGATATAAATGATTTAGTGGAATTAAGAATATTAAATACTATTAATAGGTTAAAGTTAGCGTTAGAAGAATTAAAATTATTGGGCAAAGAAAATTATAATAAAATAAAATCAAGTAATGATATACCAGAAGAATATAAGATGGCTAATATTCATAAAAGAGAATTTTATACAAAATCAGTGAAGTTTTCTTATGCTATTAGATTATCATTAGGAATAACTATTTCTGCTTTTATTGCAGATTATTTTAAGTTTGCAGAAGGAAGATGGATATACTTTACGGCATTTGCAATAATAATTCCTATATATGAATTAGCACAAAAAAAGCTAAGGGACAGGATATTTGCAACCTTAGTTGGTGGAGCTATAGTAGTTATATCATTTACAATATTTAAAAATGCAACAATTAGAATGTTAATACTAATGGTAGCTGGTTATTTAAGATCATATACATCAACATATAGATATGGAACTATTTATACAACAATATCTGCAATTGGTACTGCTGCTATGACTGGTGGAGCTATAATGATAACTATGGATAGAATAACATTTGTTATATTTGGTATTATAATAGCTGTTATTATTAATAGACTTGTATTACCAGTAAAAATGAAGGATGCAAATGAAGAATTATTAGGTACATACAAACAGGTTATTTATGAAATGTTAAATAATGTTTACAAGGAAAGCTTAGATAAAAACAATAGTACTCATGAAATGGATACATTATTACTTGTAACTACTATGATAGAGGAAAGATTAGCAGTTAATAATGCAGATTATATTAAAGAAGATTATACAGATTATTTTAATAAGATGAGAATTTTAATAATTGATATTTATCAATTATATACACTAATAAGAATTAAGAAGAATGAAAATAATGATATAAGCTATTTAAATGATTATTTAAAAGTGTTACCTAATATAAATAATGTAAATATTAATGAAGTTATTAAAAAGATAGAGGAAAATATAAAAGCTTCAAATGAAATTGATAATAAGATAATTTTTGCAAATATAAGAGGCGTTTTAACAGAAGTAAATGAAATAAAAAATTTAAGTAAAATATTAAGTAATAAGGCTGTATAATAAAAATTAAATTAATTTATTTAAAATGAGCAAAAAGCTTAGGTGATAAATAAGAAAATACATATATAAATATTACAAAATATAATAATAAAGAATTTAGATAACTAATTTTTATATATTTTTATAAGATTAGTTATCTTTTTTGTATATAGATAATATAAATTTTTGAAGTAGTAAAATTAGTATATAAATGGATTTCAATATTTAAAACTATAAAATTCATACATCCATATGACAATTGTGATGGTAGTTTTTTAATAAAATTTATTAAATATACAGATTAAAAAGAAATTAAATTTATTAAAAAATAAAAGAAAAAAATAGAGTAATATAGGGAAATATGATACAATAGTTTTTGCATGATTTAATTTAAAGAAAAAATAAAAAATTATTATGAAAGTTGAAGAAAATTTGTAATACTTTTGTAACAAATTTAGGTAGTATTATATTATATATTAATATTAAAGATAGATTGTTTATAAAATAAAAATTATAATTTTAATAAATATTAAAAATGAGAGGACGAAATAAGATATGGAAAAGAAGAGAAAATCATATAGAAAAATTAAAAATCAACAAAAATTTATCCTTATTTTAATAACTTGTGTTTTAATCATAGCAGCTATATTTTTAGGAAGTAAGCTTGCTAAGAAGAGAGTTAATAATCTTCAAACTAATCCAAAAGTTGAAAATCAAGATGGAACAAGTAGTAATAGTTTAAAAGAACAGGAAGATAAAAACAATTCAAATAATGAAGATAATAAGGACAAGGTAGATACACCTAAATTAGATAATAGTGGTTATTTATCTTATGAAGAAGATCCTAATGCAGATGATGGTGTTATGGTAGCTGAAAATACAAAGGGACTTTTAAATGGAACAAAACATTATCCAGTTAGAACTGATGGAAAAAAAGTTGCATATTTAACTTTTGATGATGGACCATCAACAACAAATACACCAAAAATATTAGATATATTAGATAAATATAATATTAAAGCAACATTCTTTGTTTTAGGTAGCTCAATAGATGCAAATGAAGGAGCAAAGGATATATTAAAAGAAGAAGTTAAAAGAGGACATGCAATAGCAAATCATACATATGGTCATGATTATTCATATTTATATCCAGGTAGAGTTATGAATGTAAAAAACATTTTATCTGATCTTGAAAAAAGCCAAAATGCAATGAAGGCAGTATTAGGAAAAGATTTTTCAACAAGAGTTATCAGATTCCCTGGTGGATATTGGTCATGGGAAGGTCGTACTGCAATGAAGGAAGCATTAGAGCAAAATCAATATTATAATGTAGATTGGAATGCATTAAATAAAGATGCTGAAGGAACAAAGAAAAATGCAGAGCAATTAGTACAATGTGCAAAGGAAAGTGTTAAAGCTTTAGGACCAGATGCAGATAGTGTTGTATTATTAATGCATGATACATATGGAAAAGAAGAAACAGTAAAAGCACTTCCACAAATAATTGAATATTTACAAAGCCAAGGTTTTGAATTTAGAAGTATAAAGTAAAACATATAAAAAATGAGTATATTAGAATTTGATAAAATAAATCTAAATATACTCATTTTTTTATAAAAGTAGTAAAATTATAATTTATAATTGGCTTTATCTTCCTTTAATTTTTCCTTCAATTCCTCTTTCAGCAAGAATTTCATAAATAGTCTTAGATGTAGTATCAGCTAAAGTATATCCAAGTAATTTTAAAATTTCCTCAAGTTTTTCCTCAGAAGAAGTTTCAATTTCTAAATAAGGGAAAGGGCAGAAGCTCTTGTCATTAATATCAATTTCAATTAAAGAATCATTAAGTTTATAGCTTTCTCTATATTTAGAAATGGACTCTTGAAGAACAAGTCCTAAAGATTTAAATATTTTTTTAGCCATTTCACCATCTTCAACAATAGTTTCATTTTCTTCCATGACTTTAAATGTACCTTGACTTAACATTTTTTTAGTAGTCATAAATACAGTTTCTTTTCCAGTAAGCCTATCAGTAGTAGTTCTAACCCTAGCATAGCCTTTATTATCTAAAAGTCTACCATCTTCAAAGTCGTATATTTCATTAACTTGATCTTCAGATTTAACTTTAATTGCACCTAAAGATTCCATTTTATTTCTAATGTCGTCAACATCAATATCCACTACTCTAGTTTCTAATTCTTTCATTAATAATTCTCCTTTCAGTTTAAAAATAATAATATTTATATTATACAATAATAAATATTATTAAGGAGTATCTATATTAAAGTTTAGATACTCCTTTTAATATTAACAATTATAAATTTCTTTATTTAAGCAACCTTCAGAATTTGCTACAACTATTGCAGTTGCAGAATCTCCAATTACATTTAAACAAGTTATAAGCATATCTATAGGTCTGTTTATAGCAATAATTAATGAATAAGCTATAAGTGTAGCTTCATTGTTAAACCCCATTCCTGTTAATACTGTAAAAAGTATTATTGATGATGAACCAGGTGCAGATGGTGTACCTATAGAAGCTATTAATGCTAAAACTGCTATTAATATTATATTTTGAATAGTAAGAGTATAACCTGAGCTAGCAGCAATAAAAATTGCAGCTATTACTTGCATTATTGCAGTACCATTCATATTAATAGTCATACCAAGTGGAAGTACAAAAGATGCAATATCTTTATCAACTCCAAGTTCTTCAACAGTTGTTTTTTCATTTAATGATAAGGATGCAGAAGAAGCAGCAGCTGAAAATCCTAAAAGAGCAACTTTAGCAACTTTTTTCATGAATGTAATTGGGTTTAACCTAGTTAATAAATAAACAAATAGTGGATAAGCAATTATTAAAAATACAATTGAAGCAATTGTAACAGTAAGCATGTATGCTAATGCTGGTTTTAAACGATCTAAACCATATACAGCAAAGGTTCTTGTAATTAATACAAAAACAGCAAATGGACTAAATTTAGTTATGATAAAACCTAAAAATACACTAATTATATTGTTTATATCAATAAGTAAGTTTTTTAAAACTAATATTTTTTCACCTAAGGTGTTAATGCATAACCCAACAACTACAGCTAAAAATACTATAGATAATACCATTGAGTTATTTGTCATAACGTTAGCAACGTTATTTGGAATTGCATTAAGTATTACTAAAAGAGGGTTATTTCCTGTAGCAGTAGTTACAGAAGTAGCTCCGTTAGTTGATAAATGAACATTAAAAAATCCTAATTTATAAGCAATAAATCCAAATATACATGTATTATAAATATATATTTAGTTAAAAAGAAATTCAATTAAAATCTATAGAAAAAAACTATTAAAATGTATTATTAAATAAAAGCAAAAGTGATAAAATATATATAAATAATTTAAATTAATTTAATTAAGGGGGCAATAAAAATGAAATTTAATGATTTAAATATGAGTAAATACAATGTAATGAAGGTTAAGAAAATAGTAAAATGTAGTGTGTGTAATTATGATACAAACTATGTTGATTATTGGAATGGTAATAATTTTTGTTCGGCAGAGTGCCAATAAAAATATTATAAATGGATTAGAAAAAATAAAGAATCAATAGCATAATATATATAAATGATGAATTATTTAGATAAATTATTATCAATAATTCATCATTATTTTTTACATATTATAATAATTTGTTAATATAAATTGATTTAAAAGATATATAATTAATATAAACCATAAAGACCACTTATGTAATATAATGAATATATATAGTTTTTATCTATAAATAATACTATAAAAATCAATTGGATTACTATTAAGGGGTGGAATATAATAAAAGAGAATTAAGTGTTAAATATTTAACGTTAATTATTTTTTATTTAAGAAAATTAAGACGTATTAAAATGACTAACAATAGTTTAAGATAAAATAAATAAGCTATTTATATAAAGGAGAGAATACAATTGAAAATTGTATTTCAGGTTATACTACATTAATAGGATTATTAGCAACACTAATTAAGCATACTAGTTCACCAAAGATGCATAATGAAGCATTTAGACATTTAGGATTAGATTATGCATACCTTGCATTTGAAGTTGGAAATGATGGGTTAAAAGATGCAGTAAAAGGTTTAAAAGCAATGCAAGCTAGAGGTTGTAATGTATCAATGCCAAACAAAACTGTTATTAATAAGTATTTAGATAATTAACTCCAGCAGCAGAACTTGCAGGAGCTGTAAATACAGTTATAAATGATGATGGTGTTTTAACTGGACACATAACTGATGGTGTTGGTTATATGAGATCATTAAAAGATGCAGGATTTGATGTTATAGGTAAGAAAATGACTATAGTTTGAGCTGGTGGAGCAGCAACAGCAATTTGTATTCAAGCGGCTTTAGATGGAGTAGCTGAACTTTCAATATTTAACCAAGATGATGAGTTCTTTGCAAGAGCAGAAGAAACAGTTAAGAAAATAAATGAAAAAACAAATTGTAAAGCTAAATTATTTAGATTAGAAGATAAAGAAGCTTTAAGAGCTGAAATTGTTGATTCTGTAATATTTACAAATGGTACTGGAATGGGAATGAAACCATAGGCTGGACAAACTTACATGGAAAAGGATATGTTAAGACCTGACCTTATAGTAAGTGATGTTGTATATCAACCAGCTAAAACTAGATTATTAGAATTAGCAGAAGAAGTTGGATGTCCAACAATTAATGGATTAGGAATGATGTTATTCCAAGGTGCAGAAGCATTTAAGTGCTGGACAGGACAAGAAATGCTAATAGATCACATGAAAGAATTCTTATTTGGAGATAAGTAAGCTTCCAAATTTAAATTTGGCAAAGCGAACTTACACCTACGACTAGCAGGAGTAGGTGTTTAATTAATAAAAATATGAAATTAGATGAAGTCATGCATGCATGTAGGAGGAAATAGATATGAAATTCATGGTAATAAATGGACCAAACATAAACATGATAGGTGTTAGAGAAAAAGGTATATATGGATCAAAGAGCTTTACTGAAATTTGTGAATATATAAAAGAAGAAGGAGAAAAGAGAGGGCATGAAGTTACTCTTCTTCAAAGTAATTGTGAAGGAACTATGATAGATTTCTTACAAAGAGCTTACTTTGAAAAATTTGATGGTGTTGTTATAAACCCAGGTGCATACACTCACTATAGCATAGCTTTACATGATGCTATTAAAGGAAATACAGGAATTCCAACAGTAGAAGTTCACATTTCAAATGTACATGCTAGAGAAGAATTTAGAAAAGAATCTAAGACTGCTCCAGCTTGTATAGGACAAATGTGTGGATTTGGTGAAAAAGGTTATGTTTTAGCTATGGAAGCTTTAGAAGACTATATAACTAAAAATAAATAATATTTTATAATAAAAAGGTTGTGGCAGTATGCACAGCCCTTTTAATTGTGTGACCAGCATGGGTAACAACTTGATGGTGAAAGTCCATTGTGGGCTTGGTAGTGGGAACCACTAGCCAAGGACAAGGGTGTCCATCGTGAGGTGGAATCTGAAGGAAGTCGGAGGCAAAGTCTCTTTTAGGAACTGAAGAAAGCAAAATCAAAAGACTGCAAAGATTTTTAGGTAATAAAGCTATTAATCCTGAAAAACTCTATGAGTTTTTTGCGTATAAATTGTTATAGAAATATAAATTTAAATCAAAATCAATTTATATAATATTTGATCATACAACAATAGATGATAGATTGGTAATACTTCAATTTTCATTGAAGGTAGGTAAAAGAGCTGTTCCACTTTGGTTTAAGTTGTTTAAATATAAACAAGATGGAAATAAAGACTTCATTCATGTAAAAGAAAGTCTTAAATTTTTACACCATTAACAATAAAAAATATGACTATTAGAAATAGGATTGCTATGCCTCCAATGGGAACAAATTACGGTGGAGCTATGGGAGATTTCACTGAAGAGCATGTTCAATATTATGAAAAGAGAGCTAAAGGTGGAACTGGATTAATAATTGTAGAAAATGCTTGTGTTGATTTCCCAATTGGTTCAAATGGAACAACTCAAATTAGATTAGATCATGATAGATATATGCCAAATCTATTTAGATTAACTGAAAGATTACATAGACAAGGTGCTTGTGTTGCTATCCAAATAAATCACTCAGGAGCATCAGCAGTGCCAGAAAGAATAGAAGGAAATACTCCAGTATCTTCTTCAAATATACCTTCAAAGATAGGTGGAGCAATTCCAAGACCATTAACAGTTGAAGAAATATATGTAATTGCTGATAAATATGCAGATGCAGCAAGAAGAGCTCAAATGGCTGGATTTGATGCAGTTGAAATTCACGGAGGACATTCTTACTTATTATGCCAATTCTTATCACCTTTATATAACAAGAGAACTGATGAGTTTGGTGGAAGTTTAGAAAATAGAGTAAGATTCCCTAAATTAGTATTGGAAAAAGTTAGAGCTGCAGTAGGACCAATGTTCCCAATAAGTTTTAGATTTAGTGCTGATGAATTCATTTGGGAGAAGAAGCTCATACTTCAATGAAAGTAAACAAACCAGTTAATGTTGTTGTTATTGGAGGTGGAACTGCAGAATTAGAAGCTGCTTGTACAGCGGCTGAAGTTGGATGTACAACATTCTTATTTGAAGCTAAACCTTATTTAGGTGGATTAGCTAGAGAAATAGCTAAATTACCAGCTAAAGATAGAATTAATGATTTCCCAAACTACTTAATTAACAGAGCTAAGAAATTAAGAAATCTTTATATATTTACAAATACTACTGCTACAATGGAAGCAATAGAAAACTTAAAACCAGATGTAATTGTTAATGCTACAGGAGCTAGTCCTCTTTTACCTCCAATCACTGGATTACATGATAGAGTAGATAAAGAAAATTCAAAGGTATTATCAATATTTGGATTAATAGAAAATATCCAAAAGTTCAATGAAATGGACTTAGAAGGAAAGAAAATAGGAGTTATTGCTGGAGGAGCTGTTGGACTAGATGTAGTTGAATATTTCGCTCACAAAGGTGCTCATGTTACTATAGTTGAAAGAATGCCAGCTGTAGGAAATGGAATGGATATAATAACTAAGCTTGATTTTATGACTATGCTTAAGAAGAAAGAAGTAGATGTAAGAGTTGAAACTTCATTATTAGAAATTAAAGATAATAGCTTTATAGTTAATAAAGATGGAGTAGATGAAGAAATTAACTTTGGTTATGGATTTGTATGTTTAGGAATGAGAGCATATTCTCCATTAATGTCAGAGCTACAAGAAAAATTTGTTAGAATTAATGTTGAAGTTGTCAACATTGGTGATAGTGTTAGAGCTAGAAGAATCATCGAAGGTGTTGATGAAGGTAGACATATCACTGATACACTTAAGAGAATAGGGGTACTATAATATAAAATAAAATGTAAAAAGGTAATTATCAATAAATTAATTTGTTGATAGTTACCTTTTATTTATATAAAATTAATTATAGTTTATTAATGATATGAAGAAATAATATAAAAATTAATATGAAGAAATAATATAAAAATTAAATTGAAGAGAGAGTAAATGTTATGGGAAAAATATATATATCACAACTTTTCTCGCAGGAGAATATTAAGAATATATTAGATACATATGATATAGGGTTAGAAGTAGTTGAGTTTGGAGTAGGTTATAATTTAGATAAAAATGATAATGGTATAAAAGAATATTGTGATGATATGGGGAGTTTAATAAAAGATAGACCTTTATCTATACATGGACCATTTTTAGATTTAAATACAGCAAGTTTTGATAAACTAATAAAACAAGTAACTTTAACACGTTACAATCAAGCATACGATGTTGCAAAAAAGTTAGGTGCAGATAGAATAGTATTTCATTCTTGTTATTATGAAGACATATATTTTAAGGAAGCGTATATAAACAATTCCTTAGAATTTTGGAAAGAGTTCTTAAGTGATAAGGATGAAAGTGTAAAGATACATATTGAAAATATGTACGATAAAGATATATCAGTTTTAAAAGAGCTTGTTGATAAAGTAAATAATGATATTTTTTCTATATGTTTAGATATAGGTCATGCTAATTGTTATTCTAATCAATCTTTAGAAGAAATAATTAAATTATTGGGAGATAAAATTGGACATTTACATTTAAATAATAATTATGGTAAAAAAGATAGTCATAATGGATTTGAAAATGGAAATATTAATGTAAAACAAGTATTAAAATTAGTAGATGGTTATTGTGATAAACCATCAATGACAATTGAAGTAACTGATTTTAATGAAGCGATTGAATCAGTTGAATTTATACTTGAATATAATAATAGTAGGTATTAAGAAGAATGTAGAAAGATTTTTTTCTACATCTTCAATATTCTCGTTAAAGCAATTGTAGAAGAGATTAAAACAATCTTTGTCTTATTCTTTTTTCATATATTAAGCTAAATTTTTTACTATTATGCTTATACCATCCATATATTTTTTTATTATATACGGATTTTGTCATAAAATTAATATGTTAATATAACATTGAAGGTTATATATCAATAATAACTAATTTAATAAAAAATATATGAAATAAATATATCAATTTTTAAGTTTTCTAAAGGCTAAGGGGGTCTTTCCATGTGTCTTTTTAAACATTTTTACAAAATTAGAACTATAATTATAGCCAAGTTGTTTAGCTATTTCATCAATACTTAAGTCAGTAGTAGACAATAAGTTTTCAGCCATTGTCATTCTAATAGAATTAGTATATTCACTAATAGACATATGATATTTTGCTGAAAATCCAGCCTTTAATTTTTGCTCATTTAAAAATACCATTTTACTTAAAGCTTTAATAGTTGGTGGATTACAGGCTTCTTCCGTTAATATATCATGGGCTTTTTGTATTGCATGTGCATCTGATGCAGTTAATGTAATATATCTATCTTTTCCTATTTTTATCTCTCCATAATTTAATTGATTAGTAAAAACATTTTCGGGAGAAGAGTGTATTTCATTATAAAGTAATGCAATACACTCTAGTATTTTACTTTCTAAATAAATAGGAGTTATTTTATCAACTTCGCACATACTTCTTAGTTTTTGAATTATAGAAGATATCTCAAGTGGTAAATATCTATAAGTATAATTATCAATAAAATTATCAAAATCTATAGCTTTTGGAAAATTTGGTTTTATTATTTCATCAAAGTACTTTTTATAAATTGTTATTTCTGCACCATGAAGATGTTGACCTTTCTTCCAAGTTTGCTTTCCTTTTATTCCTTTTTCAGATACAAAAAAAGAAGAGGGACTAAAGGAAGAAACAGGATTATCTTCAATTTCAAATTGTGTTTCTCCTGTGTAGACAGTACCAAATCTCATTAAATGTTCATGATGTTCGAAAGATATAGAGAAATTTACAGGAATAGTATAGTCACCTATTCCAAAATCATAATATCCTTCTCTACTATATTTAATAAAATATCCAAGTTCAGGTTTGTTTTCATTTTTATAAATTGTATAATTTTCAGTCTTATAAGGTTTAAAAGTCATATTATTTAAAACTTCATTTTGAAAATCTTTTGTTGTTTTAGAAATCATAATATACCTCAATACTTATTAAATTAGATTATTCAATAATATAACATAAAAATAATTAATGCACATGTGTTTTTGATTTAAATGAAATAATTATTTATAAAAGGAATGGAAATACTAATTTAAATTGAAGTAGTAATTTTTAAAAATTATTTAATAAGATGATAAAATTATCAAATTAGGTGCAATAGTTGAAATGAGAATGACTCTCATATACAATCGATTTTGCAGTAGTCGAGAAAAAACAGAAGTTAATTATAAAATATATGGAGGTGCGTGATGAAAAAGAGAATATTAAAAACATTAGTAGCTACTTGTATGACAGCTATGATGTTTGTAGGGTGTACTAGTAATGGTGCAGCAAATGAAGAAATAAAAACAGGAGATACTGTAAAAGTTACAGATGTAAGAGGAGAAGTTGAAATACCAGCAAATCCTCAAAGAATAGTAGATTTAAGTGGAAATAGTGATATTTTATCAATTTTAGGATATAAGGTTGTAGGAACTGCAAATAGTGATGCTTATGATTACACTAAATTCCCTTCATATTTAGAAGAAACATTAAGTGGAGCAAAAATATTAGGATATAGCATGCAAGATACTATGGATGTAGAAGCAGTTATGAACTTAAATCCAGACTTAATAGTTATATCAACAGTTCAAGAAAAAATGTATGATGCATTAAGTGAAATTGCTCCAACAGTTATGATTCAATTAGAAGCTTTAAACTGGAAAGATGATGTTAGAGCTTTAGGAAAAGTATTTGGTAAAGAAGATGTTGCTAATGAATGGATAGCTAATTATGAAGCTAAAGCAAAAGAAGCTGGAGATAAAATTAAAGCTAAATATGGTGACGATACAACGTATCTTTCATTCTTAGCTAGTGGTGGACAATTCTTTGTTTTTGATGGTGCAGGATTTGGTGATGTATTATATAAGGATATGGGATTAGCTAAGCCAGAAGGAATGCCAGAACAAACTGACATTAGTTTACCAGTTGTAACTTATGAAGGATTAGCAGCAATTAAAGCTGACTATATATTTGCAATAGCAACAGATGAAGATTTAGCTCAATTAGAAGCAAACAGCATTTGGAACAACTTACCTGCAGTTAAAAATGGTAATGTAGTAATACTAGAATCATCACCATACTTTAACCAAGGATATAGCCCAATTGGAAGAGAAAAATTAGTAGATGAAATAGGTGACATGTTAAATGAAACAAAGTAATAAACGTACAATAATATTTGTAATTTGTAGTTTGTTACTCTTAGTAGGAGGATTGACTTTAGCCATTAGGCTAGGGTCAGTCCATATTACGTTTTCAGATATTTGGAATAGTATTTTTAATTATAATGAAACTTTAGAACTTATGTTAGTTAGAGATGTACGTATTCCAAGGGCACTTTGTGTATTATTTACTGGAGGAGTTTTAGGAGTAACAGGTGCAATGATTCAAGGTGTTACTAGAAATCCAATAGCTGAACCATCTATATTAGGAATAAGCCAAGGAGCAACTTTAGTAATATCAATTTTTTATGCAACAGGAATAGGAATAACAACTCAAAATGTAATGATAGCTTCCTTTATAGGAGCATTATTAACAGGAGTTATAGTTTTAGGATTTATATCAAAAAAGGCAAATAATAATTCAATTGCAAAGATTCTTTTAGCAGGAACAGCAATGAGTACATTTTTAATTTCTTTAACTACAGTAATAGGTCTTTTATCAAATCAATCTCAAATGATAGGATTTTGGGTATCAGGTGGATTTAGAAATGCAAGTTGGGCAGATTTTAAATTAATTTTTGTAGTAGGAGTTATAGGACTTATTATAGCAATATTCTTATCACCAAAAATAAATATATTAAACTTAGGTGATGATGTTGCAATTGGGCTTGGAGAAAATCCAGAAAAAATAAGATTTATTACTCTTATGGTTATGATACCAATGTGTGCAGCAGCAGTTACAGTTGGGAAAAATATAGCTTTTGTTGGTCTTATAATTCCTCAAATAGTTAGAAAGTTATTAGGTGAGGATTATAGAAGAAATATTCCATGCTCATTTTTACTTGGAGCAGTTCTTTTAACATTTGCAGATGTTGCAGCAAGAATGATATTTAATCCTTATGAAACACCAATTGGAGTGTTTACAGCATTAATAGGAATACCATTCTTTATATCAGTGGCTAGAAAGGAGAGGGGATAATGAATAAGGGAAAATTTAAATTAGCTATATCAGTTTTACTTATTTTATTAATAGTCTCTTTTATGGTTACATTATGTTGGGGGACATATAAAGTTTCACCTATGGAAGTTATTAATACTCTTTTAGGAAATGGAACAAAACTTCAAAATACAGCAATATTAACTATTAGGGTTCCAAGGCTTTTAGTTGGTATGTTTGTGGCAATTGCATTATCAACAGCAGGAGCAATTCTTCAAACTATAACAAAAAATGATTTAGCAGATACAGGGATAATAGGTATAAATGCTGGAGCTGCAGTTGCAGCAGTATTATTTATTACATATTCAACTGGAGCATATTATAGTGAACTTGGACAATTATCTATATTTGTATTGCCTGTAATAGCTATAATAGGAGCTGCAGTTACGGCATTCGTAATATATATGATGTCTAGTAGAAAAGGGATAAAGCCTAAAAGACTTTTACTAATTGGAATTGGATTAAATGCAGGACTTAATGCTTTTATAACATTTTTTACTTTTAGAGGTGGCGTTGGAGATTACAATAGGATTTTAGTTTGGACATCAGGAAGTCTTTGGGGATCTGGATGGAGTTATGCAAAGGTAATAATTCCAATAGTAACTTTAATGTTTATCATAGTTTTATTAAACCATAAAAAGTTAGATGTATTAAATCTTTCTGATGAACTTGCAATATCACTAGGTTTAAATTTAGAAAAGGAAAGAAAAAAGTTTTTAACTTTTGCCGTTATTTTAGCTGGAACAGCAACAGCTTTTGCAGGTAATATAGGATTCTTAGGTCTTATATCTCCTCATATTGCAAGGAAGTTAGTTGGACCTTATCATAAAAAGGTTATAATAGTATCTGCAATGATAAGTGTTATTATAGTAATTCTTGCAGATTCAATTTCAAGAAATTTATTTTCTCCAATTGAAATTCCAGTAGGAATAACAGTATCTATATTTGGAGTACCATATTTTATTTATTTAATGATGAAGGAGAAATAATCATGGAAGCTATTAGTGTAAAGAACTTAAGGGTAGGATATGAAAACAATACTATAATTGAAGATATGAGTTTATCTATACCTAAGGGAAAAATAAGTATAATAATTGGTGCAAATGGATGTGGTAAATCAACACTACTTAAAACTATAGCTAGAATTAATAAACCTACAAATGGTGATATTTTTATTAATAACAAAAATATCAAAAAGGTAAAAGAAAAAAATATAGCAAAAGAAGTTGCATTTTTGCCACAAGGACCAGTTTGTCCAGATGGACTTACAGTAAGAGAACTTGTTGCTTTTGGTAGATTTCCTCATCAAAAAATGATAGGTGGTCTTACTAGTTACGATAAGGAAATTATTGATTGGGCAATAGAAGAAACAGGACTTAGTGAATTTGCAGATAGAGGTGTTGAAAACTTATCTGGAGGGCAAAGACAAAGAGCTTGGATTGCTATGACTTTAGCTCAAGAAACTGAAATAATAATGCTAGATGAACCTACAACTTATTTAGATATGTCTTATCAATTAGAAGTATTAGAGGTTCTTCAAAAATTAAATAAAGAAAAGAATATAACAGTTGTTATAGTACTTCATGAACTTAATAATGCTTGTAGATTTGCAGATAATATAATTGGACTAAAAAAAGGTAAAATTATATGTCAAGGAAGACCATTAGATGTAATTAATAAAGAAAACTTAAAAGAGATATATGGAATAGATGCAAATCTTACAATAAGTGAAGATGGGCAATATCCAATTTGTATGGAATATGACTTATTCAGGGGGAGAAATGAAAAATAAAAACTTCATAATAATAGTTATAGGTCAAATTATTTCCTTGTTTGGTAATGCAATTCAAAGGTTTAGTATGTCATTATATTTATTAGAATTTACAGGTAGTACAGCAGCCTTTGCAAGAATATTAGCAATATCAACTATACCTTATATATTATTTGCACCTATTGCAGGAAGGCTTTCAGATAATATAAATAGAAAGAAGATAATGGTTTATTTGGACTTAGTTTGTTCTATATTAATTGGAGGTTATGCAATTATCTTATTAAGAGGGCATGATCATGAATTAATAGTTGCAGGAGTGATGTTTATATTATCAATATGTGCTACATTATATGCACCAGCAGTTACATCATCTATTCCTCAAATAGTAGAGGAGGAAAAATTAACTTCTGCAAATGGAATAATAAATCAAGTTGGATCAATAGTAAATTTTGCTGGACCAATATTAGCAGGATTACTTTATGGATTATTAGGAATTAAGGTAATAGTAATTATAAATGCAGTTAGCTTTTTAATATCAGCTATTATGGAAATGTTCTTAGATATTCCAGATGTAAAAGATAATAAATCAATATTAAATGATGAAATATCAGTTGATGTCAATGATGAAAAAATATTATCCTTAAGTTTTATAAAAAAATCTTTTATAGATATGAAAGAAAGTTTTATTTATTTAAAAGAAGAAAAAAAGGTTGTACTTGGAATTATAGCTTCTTATGCATTATGTAATATTTTTTTAGTACCTATATTATCAATAGTTGCACCATATTTCATAAATATATTTTTAGGATTATCTTCTGAAGTTTATGGAATTGTTGAAGGAATATGTGTTTTAGGAATGATATTAGGTGGCTTTTGGATTAGTGTAAAACCTAATATGTTTTCTATAAAAAAAGTGCATTATACATATTTTCCTATGATTATAGGTGTTATTATAATGTCTATATTAGGATTTATAAAATTAAACACTTATGCTTTAGCAGGTATATTTGCAATTAGTGGATTAGCAATAATGTTATCATTATCTTTATCTAATGTATTAACATTAACATTTATACAAAAACAAGTTCCTAGTGATATGTTAGGGCGTGTATCTGCTTTTTCAACAGCAATAGCAACTATAAGTGTTGCACCAGGACAATTGCTATTTGGACAGGTTATTGATATGGGAATGCCAATAGGAGTAATTCTTTTAATAGCTGCAATGCTTAATATAGGTCTTATATTATTTATAAAATGGAATGTAAGAGAAGTAAAATAATTTAATATTAATAAAAAATCCCCGTTATTTAACCAATATAATTAAGATAAAAAAATTATTTTAAAATATATTGTTTTATATTTAGGGGATTTTTTTATTAAGTTTTATGGCTTATATGTAAGGTTATATAGCATTAAAATTTTTAGTTAAATTATTTTATATGAATATAACACATTTTAATTTGGCCAATAATTTTATCATTAGCATAAATATTACCCCAAGTGCTTCCATTAGGGCAATCATTAGGAAGTGAAAAGGAAAGGTGAAGTTCATTTGTATAAGGCTTCACTAAGGTGTATAATTCCTTATAATTTATGTGAGGTATTACTTTACAAATAGAAATTTTATTTTCACCAAAATCCTTAATTTCAATTTTATACACTTTAATAGCTCCTTAATTTATTATTATATTATATATTTATTAAAGCTATTAAGTTTTAGAATAATAAAAATTTAAAATATTGATTAAAGCTAAATAAAAAAGGAAGTTGTATTTTGGTACAATTTCCTTTAATTTATTAAGCTACATTTTTAGAAGCTTTTAACTCATATTTATATCTAATATTAACTATAAGTACTAATACAACACCTAAAGTTGTTATTCCCATATCGAATAATATTACATGGCTTAAGCTTATATCTGCTAATATACCAGTGATACTTGGTACTATAGTAGAAGCTAAGCTTGAAGAAGTAAATACTATACCAGTAATTTTACCCTTGCTTGTTGGGAATAATTCTGACATTGAAGTTAATGCTAATTGTAATACACCACCAGTAGCAGAGAAACCTATTACAAATGCTGCAATTATACAAGTTTTTGTACTTGGGAACATCCAAAGAATAGTTAACATTATTCTGCTTTGTTAGTATTTAATTGTTCCATTAAAAAATCAATATTTTGAGCTAATATGATAGCTCCCATACCATGTATAAAATAATTTATATACATAGATAATGCCGTTGGCATATACTTATTTTTAGTAAGCGTATTTTGCATTTTAATATTCCTTCTTGATAAAAATTTAACGTTTTTATGTATGAATAATCTATTTAACTAATATAATTTGTGAAGTTGAAGAAGATAATGCTGTTGCAGGTTTAGTTGAAATAAATTATGGAATAGCAGTAGTACCTAAGATATCTTCATTAAAATATTACAATGTAAAAGTATTGCCTATAGTAAATCCATCACATGAAAGATTTATATATTTAGCAACATTAAAGAATAGGTATTTAACACCATCAGTAAATTTATTTAAAAAATATATTATAGATAATTTTTAATAAGTAAAATTAAAGAAATAAATAGAAAATTAAACTGCCTCTTGTTAATTATATAGGTGCAGTTTAATTATTATAATTTTTATGATAATAGTTTTACTAATATTGCTTTTTGTGCATGAAGTCTATTTTCAGCTTCTTCAAATATAACATTAGCATGAGCTTCAATAATTTCCACAGTAATTTCTTCGCCTCTATGAGCAGGAAGACAATGAAGAACTATAGCATCATCATTAGCTAATTTCATAATTTCTGAATTAACTTGATATCCTTTAAAAGCAATTTGACGCTTTTTTGTTTCAGATTCTTGGCCCATACTAGCCCAAACATCAGTTATTATTACATCAGCATCTTTAATAGCTACTTTTGGATCTTCGGTCATTTCAAAAGAAACACTATTTTTTATAGCTAAAGCTTTACCCTTTTCAATATAATATTTAGGAGGTTTATAACCTAGGGGATTAGCAATAGATATATGCATTCCTAAAGTTAAACATCCTATTATTAAAGAATTACACATGTTGTTGCCATCACCTATATATGCAACTTTTAATCCCTCAAGAATAAGCTTATTTTCTCTTATTGTCATTAAATCAGCTAAAACTTGGCAAGGATGTTCCTCATCTGTTAATCCATTAATTATAGGAATAGATGAACATTCAGCTAATGTTTCAACTTCTTCTTGTGAAAATGTTCTTATCATTATTCCATCTAAGTATCTTGATAAAACTCTAGCAGTATCCTGTATAGCTTCACCACGTCCTATTTGTAAGTCTTTAGAACTTAAAAAAAGAGGATGTCCTCCAAGTTGATACATTCCAACTTCAAAAGAAACTCTAGTACGTGTTGAAGCTTTTTCAAAAATCATACCTAGAGATTTACCTTTTAGTATAGGATGCTCTATGCCATGTTTTCTTTCGTATTTTAATTGATCAGCAAGGTTTAATATATCCAAAATTTCATCTTTAGAAAGATTATCCATACGTAACAAATCTTTATTCATAAAAACCTCCTTTTTAGTTAGGATTAGGGAGTGACAAGTGGCAAGTGATAAGTGGCAAGTGTAGAGTGGCAAGTGGCAAGTTAAGGAGGAAACTCCTTGGGGAGTTTCTAAAATTATATTTATTAAATTCAGCTTAAGCTGAATTTATACCTTAACTTGAAACTTGTCACTTGAAACTTGCAACTATCTACAGATTATTTAAAAGTATTTTAACTCCTGATTTAATGTCTTCCATTGGTGTGTTTAGTGGGGGAAGTAGTCTTATTACATTTTTACCTGCGGTTAAGACTAGTAAACCATCTTCTAATACCTTCTTTTGAAATTCAGAAGAATCCCCATTAATTTCAATACCTATCATTAATCCTAACCCGCGAACATCTATAACATTTTTTATATTTTCTTTTAAAATAGATTGCTTTATATATTCACCTTTATTTTTAATATCATTATAAGTATTTGAATTACAAAGTTGATTTAAAACAGAAAGTGCACCAGCGCATACAACAGGATTTCCACCAAAGGTTGAACCATGATCTCCAGGATTAAAAGTATATGAAAGCTTATCATTACATAAAACAGCACCTATTGGAAGTCCAGCACCAAGTCCTTTTGCACAAGTAACTATATCTGGAAAAACATTGAAATGATTATATCCAAATAAATTTCCAGTTCTTGCAATACCACATTGAACTTCATCAAATATAATTAAAATATCATTTTCTTTAGCTAATTTAAAAGCTTCTAAAACAAAATTTTTATTAAGGGGATGAACTCCACCTTCACCTTGAATTGCTTCCATTATGATAGCACAAACATCAGGAGTAAGGTTTTCCTTTAATTCATCTATAGAATTAGCTGAACTGTATTTAAATCCTGTAGGAAAAGGGAAAAAGTAGTTATGAAATTTATCTTGACCTGTTGCTGTTAATGTAGCTAAAGTTCTTCCATGAAATGATTGCTTTAATGATAAAATAGCACCTCTATTTTTACCATATTTATCAAAGCTATATTTTCTTGTAAGTTTAATTGCACATTCATTTGCTTCAGCACCTGAATTTGAAAAAAATACTTTGCTCATTCCAGAAAGTTCACAAAGTTTTTTTGCTAATGACACAGTAGAATTATTTGAAAAAATATTTGATAAGTGTTGAAATGAATTAAGCTGAGATATTATTTCATTTTTCCATAATTCATTATTATAGCCTAAGGAATTAACACCAATTCCACTAGTAAAATCTATATATTTTTTATTATTAATATCGAATAAATAAGAACCTTTTCCATTTAAAACTTCAATAGGAAGAACTGAATAAGTATCCATTAAATATTCTTTTTGCTCTTTAAATAAATTCATTAAAATCACCCCGAGAGTTAGTATAGTTAGGAGTTAGTGGTAAGTGACAAGTGGCAAGTTAAGGATGAAATTCCTTATGGAATTTCTGAAAATATATTTTATTAAATTCAGCATTAGCTGAATTTATACATAAATTTGTCACTTGTCACTTGAAACTAATTAATATATTTCCGTTCCTATTCCTTTTTCGGATAGTAGTTCTAGTAAAATGGAATGTTTGATTCTTCCATCGATTATATGAGCTTTTTTAACTCCCATTCTTACTGATTCTACACAGCAGTTTATTTTAGGAATCATACCACCATTTATTACTTTATCTGCAGTTAATTTAGGAATTTGATGTAATCTTAAGGTTGAAATTAAGGTTGAAGTGTTATTTGGATTTGTCATTACACCTGGTACATCTGTTAGTAGGATTAATTTTTCAGCTTTTAAAGCAGAGGCAATTTTTGAAGCACATGTATCTGCATTAATGTTATAACTATTGTTATCATTTTCTCCAATAGCTATAGAGGAAACTACAGGAATATGTCCAGAATTCATAGCTAAGTTTAAAAGATCGGTATTTACAGATGTTATTTCTCCAACAAAGCCTAAATCAATTTCAGAATTTAATTTTTTAGCTTTAATTAGTGAACCATCAATTCCAGATAAACCAATAGCTTTTCCACCTGTTTTTTCAATAAGCTTAACTAAGTCTTTATTTACTTTTCCAGCTAAGACCATTTGTGCAACTGTTATAGTAGTTTCATCAGTATATCTTAAACCATTTATAAATTTACTTTTATGGTTCATTTTAGATAATGTAGTACTAATATCTGGTCCACCACCATGAACAATTATTGGATTTATACCAATACATTTCATAAGAATAATATCATTTATTACAGTTGAGGTTAACTCATCATTAATCATTGCATTCCCACCATATTTAATAACAATGGTTTTACCATAGTATTCTTGTATGTAAGGTAATGCTTGAACTAATATATTAGCATGTTGAGCATAGTTCAATTTTTTCCACCTCCTATAGCTTTAATAATTAGAGCAGATTTAAAATGGTTAATTGATAAGCAAAAATTATTAACTGCGATAATCACCATTAATTTTTACATAATCATAAGTTAAATCACAGCCCCAACAAGTTGCTTCTGAATTTCCTTGTTTTATATCTATTAAAATTTTAATTTCATTTTGAAATAATATTTCTTTTGCTTTAGATTCATCAAAGCTTACTGGAGAACCATCTTTACAAACAATTATGTTTCCAGCAGTACTTGAAAAAGAAATATTAACTTTTTCAGGATCAAAATCTATATTAGAGTAACCTAATGCACAAAGAATTCTTCCCCAATTAGCATCACTTCCAAACATTGCTGCTTTTACTAGGCTTGATGATATTACACTTTTAGAAAGAATTTCTGCATCTTCAATAGAATTTGTATTTTTAACAGTGCACTCTATAAGTTTAGTTGCACCTTCGCCATCTTTTGCAATTTTTTTAGAAACATATATATTTAAAGCTGTTAGTGCTTTTAAAAATAAATTATAATTATCATCTTTTTCAGTTATAGTTTTGTTATTGGCAAGTCCATTTGCCATAATTAATACCATATCATTGGTGCTAGAGTCACCATCCACACTAATTCTATTATAGGAAAGATTAACACTTTCTTTTAATGCTTCTTTAAGAAGAGAGGGAGAAATAGAAATATCAGTTGTTATAAAAGAAAGCATAGTAGCCATATTAGGATGAATCATTCCAGAACCTTTAGCCATAGCTGAAATTGTTATTTTTTTATTTTCAATTTCAATTATAATTCCAGCTTGCTTTTCAGTAGTATCAGTAGTCATAATTGCTAATGCGGCATTTTTAGCTTCTTCAAAGTTAGATGATAAATTATTGACTAATTTAGGAATACCATCTTTAATTGCATCTATATTTAAAGGAACTCCAATTACACCTGTTGATGCAACAAGAACATTATCATTTTTTATATTTAATTCTTTAGCACAAAGCTGTGTCATTTTTTTTGCATTAGATAAGCCATTAGCACCATTACATGTATTAGCATTTCCACTATTAATTATTATTGCTTGAGCTTTTTTATTATTTAAATGGTGTTTAGTTACAATAAGAGGAGCACCTTTAACTTTATTTTTTGTATATACTCCACAAGAAGAAGCAACAACATCAGAGTATATTAAAGATAAATCCTTTTTTAATAAATTCTTTTTCAAGCCACAATGAATTCCAGACGCTTTAAATCCAATAGGAGAGCATATGGTTAAATTTTTGTCTATAAACATAAAATAATACCTTCTTTCTTTAAAATAAGAAAATATAAATCAATAAAAAAATTAACTTTTTACATTGTAAATTAAATTTATTAATATTAAAAACTAGGTGCTATTAATTTAAGCCCTGTATTTTGAGGAATACCAAGCATAATATTCATATTTTGAATAGCTTGTCCTGCAGATCCTTTTACCATATTATCTATAACACTAATTATAATAATTTTATCTTTTCTATAATTTTGATGAAGTGATATATGACAATTGTTAGTGTATTTAACATGTTTTATTTCAGCGGTTTGTCCTAAAGGTAGTACATGGACAAATTCTTCATTTTCATATTGTTTTATATATATAGCGTGAATTTCTTTTAAGGTAAGTTTATCTTTAGTTTCGCAGTAAATTGTAGATAGGATACCGCGATTAACAGGAAGCAAATGAGGAGTAAAAGTTATTTCAACATTTTCATTTGCCATACAAGATAATGTTTGTTCTATTTCTGGAGTATGCCTATGGCTTCCAACACCGTAAGCAGTAAAGTTTTCATTTGCTTCTGCAAAATGAGTTTTTAATGAGAGACCTCTTCCAGCACCAGTAATACCTGACTTTGAATCACAAATTATATTTTTAGTATGAATTAAATTATTTTTTAATAAAGGCATAAGGCCAAGTGAAATACTTGTAGGATAACACCCTGGATTTGCAATTATATTATAATCCTTGATTTTATTACCATTAAACTCAGGTAATACATAAATACTTTTAGAATGAAGAGATTTGTAAATGAATTTTTTGCCATACCATTGTTCATAAGTAGATTCAGAAGTTAATCTAAAATCAGCTCCTAAGTCTATTACTTTTTTATTTTTATTTATTGCTTGTTCTGCAATTTCCTCACTTAATCCGTGAGGAAGAGCAGTAAAAATTAAATCACTTCTATTAATAACGTCACTTTTATCTTTACATATTAAGGCTGTTTTATTAAAAAAGCTTTTATATACAGAACTAATTTCCTCATCCTTAAAGGTAGAAGAGGAAATAGCTGAAACTGTAATTTGATCATGATTAAGTAAAAGCCTTAATAATTCAACGCCAACATATCCAGTGGCACCAATTATTCCTACTTTAAACATGATAAATTCTCCTTGTTTGTTTTAATAAATTTTTCTAAAATTTCAATTTGTATTTTCACTGATGAGGAACTTGGACCTCCAATAACGCTTCTTTCTTCAACACAAGTTAATAAATCAATTGCATTATATATGTCTTCTTCGAAGATAGAAGAAAATTTATTAAATTCTTCAAGTGTTAAATCATCTATAGCAATATCGTTATCTATGCAATAAAGAACAATTTTACCAACAACTTCATGAGCATTTCTAAATGGCATACCTTTCTTTACAAGATAATCAGCAACATCAGTAGCATTAGTAAATCCACCAGAAGCAGATTTTTTCATATTATCTTTTTTAACTTTCATTGTTTTTATCATTCCATTGAAAGTTTGAAGTGAAAGGAGAGTAGTATCTAATCCATCAAATAATGCTTCTTTATCTTCTTGCATATCCTTATTATAAGCAAGTGGAAGTCCTTTCATTACAGTAAGTAATGTCATTAAATCTCCATAAACTCTTGGACATTTTCCACGAACTAATTCTGCAACATCTGGATTTTTCTTTTGAGGCATTATACTACTTCCTGTACTATAGCTATCATCTAATTCGATAAAATTAAATTCACCAGTACACCAAAGAATAATTTCTTCAGAAAATCTTGATAAATGCATCATTATTAAAGAAAGTACAGAAAGAGATTCAATTGCATAATCTCTATCAGAAACAGAATCTAAACTATTAAGAGTAATTTTAGAAAATCCAAGTTCTGATGCAACAAAGTCTCTATCAATTGGATATGTAGATGTTGCTAAAGCTCCACTTCCAAGTGGCATTTCATCAAGTCTTTTATAACAATCAAAAAGTCTGCCTATATCTCTTTTAAACATTTCACAATAAGCTAATAAATGGTGGGCAAAGGTAATTGGCTGAGCTTTCTGCATATGAGTATATCCTGGCATTATTGTAGTTATATTATCTTTTACTTTTTCTAAGAATGTTTCATTAAGATTTAAAACTTCTTGAAGTATAGTTTTTAAATATTTTTTTAAGTATAATTTTGTATCTAAGGTAACTTGGTCATTTCTGCTTCTTCCAGTATGAAGTTTTTTACCTTCATCACCAATGTAATAAGTCAAGATACTTTCAATAAAACTATGGATATCTTCAGCATCTTTATCTATTTGTATAGTTCCATTATCAATTCTAATTAATATTTCTTTTAAGCCTTCAACTATTTTTTTACTATCCTTAAGAGGGATAATTCCTTGCTTTCCTAACATTTTAACATGAGCAAGGCTACCCTCAATATCTTCTTTATACATTCTTGAATCAATTGAAATAGAGGAGTTAAAGGTATTAACTAACTCATTAACTCCCTCTGTAAATCTTCCACCCCAAAGTTTCATTTTATTTATCCTTATTCTTTAAAGATTCTTTCATCTTTGAGTTTACTATTGTTGGTAAACCATAAAGATTTATAAATCCTTCTGAATCCTTTTGATTGTATACGCCATCTTCACCGAAAGTAGCATATTCTTCGCTGTATAAAGAGTAAGGAGAGTTCATTCCGGCATTAACAATATTGCCTTTATATAGTTTAAGCTTAATATCACCTGTAACAGTTTCTTGAGTTTTAGAAACAAAAGCAGAAAGACTTTCTCTAAGTGGAGTAAACCATTCACCATTATAAACTAAATCAGCAAATTTTAAGGCAATTGATTGTTTAAAATGATGAGTTGTTTTATCTAAACAAATTTCCTCTAAATCAGCATGAGCCTTATAAAGTATAGTACCACCTGGAGTTTCGTAAACACCTCTTGATTTCATTCCAACAAGTCTATTTTCTACCATATCCATAATACCAATGGCATTTTCTCCACCTATTTTATTTAATTCTTGAATTAATGAGACCCCATCCATTTTTATTCTATTAAGTGCAACAGGAATACCCTTTTCAAAGCTTAAGGTTATATAAGTTGCAGTATCAGGAGCATCTTCTAATGTTTTACACATTTCTAATATCTTATCATATTTAGGTTCATTTTCAGGAAATTCTAAATCTAATCCTTCATGGCTTAAGTGCCAAAGATTTTTATCTTTACTATAATTAGTTTCATAAGTTATTTTTATTGGTATTTCTCGATCTAATGCATATTTAATTTCTTCTTCACGAGATTTTATATTCCAAATTCTCCATGGTGCTATAATAGGTATTTCAGGTGCAAAGTTTTTAACTGCAAGTTCAAAACGAACTTGGTCATTTCCTTTACCAGTACAGCCATGACAAATTGCATCTGCCCCTTCCTTTTTTGCAATTTCAACAAGTCTCTTTCCAATTAAAGGTCTAGCAAAAGAAGTTCCTAATAAATATTTTCCCTCGTATACAGCTCCAGCTTGAAGGGTAGGGAAGATATAATCATAAACAAATTCCTTTGTTAAATCTTCAATATAAATTTTTGATGCTCCAGTTTTTAATGCCTTTTCTTCTAATCCTTCTAATTCATCAGTTTGTCCAACATTGCCAACTACAGCAATAACTTCACAACCATAAGTTTCCTTAAGCCATGAGATTATAATTGATGTGTCTAATCCTCCTGAATAAGCCAAAACAACCTTATTAAATTTTTTCATATATAAAAAGCCCCCTTTTTTTACTTAGTTTCAAATGATAAGTTTAGGTATAAATTCAGCTTAGGCTGAATTTAAAAATATATTTTCAGAAACCACTTTTATAGTTTATAGTTTTTAGTTAGTAGTTAGTAGTTGATGTTGAAATTCCTTGGGGAATTTCTTTGATTTATTTTTTAGAAACTCCCCTAGGAGTTTCATCCTTAACTTGCCACTTGTCACTTGCCACTTATCACTAATAACTTGCCACTTATCACTTGTCACTGATTTAAAGTTTCATCCTTAACTACTAACTACTAACTAGCTTTTGTTTCCTATATTTTTATTTTAATACATAAAATGGAATAGTTTCTTGATGTTTATAATTATACACAAGCGTGTATAATTATGCAATAATTTTTTGAGGTCTTGTATAAAAAATGTGTTTATGCAAAAAAAGTGCTATATAAATGCATAAATATAATTAGTTGTATAAATTTATTAAAAAATATTTTCTATATTTGGAACTTGTAATTCTTTCATATGTTCTGTGCTAGATTTTAAGAGATGCAAAGAAGCATCTGATTCACCGTAATCATCTCTTTCAATATAAACAGTTAATTTTAATGCTTCGTTTAGCATTACGTCATAATCAAGATGATTTACATATATTGCAGCAAGTTTACCTTTATCTTCAATTAAATTATATATATCCATTGCTTTTTCAAAGTTTTCTTCTTTAGATAAAGAGTCTATATTTTTTTCCATTTCTTCGCACTTTAATATAACTTCGGAGCAAAGATTTTTAAAACTAATATCAGTATAAGTTAAAAATCCTAATAATATTATAAAAAGAAAAATAGAAAATAATGAATTTTTCATTTTTAAGCTCCTTTCTTATTTTTGTTTTTATCATAAAGTTGATAATAAAATTTTCCTTCAGTATCTGTCATGGCAATTAATACATCTTTTATTGAGTTTATGTGATGTTTTTTTAATTCATGCTCAATCCATACTTTATTTTTACCACTAGTTGTTAAAGCATTTTTATTAACATGGCCATCTAAAACATATATAATTGGAAGTTTAGGCACTTTTGAAGTCTTATTTTTTGAAGCATTATCATTTGAAGAGAAAGTATTTTGAGAAGAAGAGTTAGTGCTTGTTGATGATAGTGGTTGAGTATTTGAACTACAAGAAGTATAACATGAACCACCACCCGAACTACTTTGAGAAGTTAAAAAAGATAATTGCCCATTATTTTCTAAAATTGCATACTCAATATCATTTAAATCAAAATAACCTGCCAATCTTAATTCTTCCATAAGTTCATCTAAATTAATTTGTTGTTTTTTTAATGCTTCATAATTTATTTTTCCTCTACATACTAAAATGCAAGGTTCACCTTCTAATATTTTTCTTGTAAACTGACTTTTGAGTTGTAATTGAGTTAATATGGTTTTTATAAATAATAAAGTTATTATAGGAATAATTCCAAGAATTAAAGGCAATCGGGTATCTTGCATTGGTAAAGCAGCAAGATCAGAAATCATTATTGTTATTACAAATTCATATGGTTGTAATTCACCAATTTGTCTTTTACCCATTAATCTCATTACAAGTATTACTAAGAAATATAAAAAAATTGTTCTAATTAAGACAATAAACATATTAAATCACCTCTAGTAAAAGTATTTGTAAATAAAATGCTTTTATTCAGAAAAAATAATAGAATATTTTGATGATAGGTATATAATAAAAGTATAGGGCTATTAATAAAAAGGATAAATAAGCTGCTAAATTTTATAATAAAGTATAAAATATTAGTTTAATGTAGGTAAAAATATTTTTAAATTTAAAATAATATTATAAGAGTTTAGATAGGTGATTAGGTATGAAGGAAAAGAGTGATTTAAAAGTAAAAAGAGATGATAAAGTTGAAAAAAAATATACAAGGACATTGCAATTTATATTTATTAAAGCAACTTTAGATTTATATCCAAATTCTAAGATTACAATTCAACATAGTATTGGAAAAGGTATTTTTGGTGAAGTTTTTAAGGAAAAACCATTAGACAAAAATGACATAAAGAAAATAAAGGATAAAATGCAGGAATTAATAAAAAGAGACTTACCAATAAATAAAGTAAAGGTTACAAGGGAAAAGGCTATTGAAATTTTTAAGTCATACAATATGGAAGATAAAGTTCTTTTACTTAATCAAATAGATTTAAAGGAAATAGAATTATATGAATTAGATGGAAGATATGATTATTTTTATGGGCCAATGAATGAAAGAACTAGTGAAATAAAAGGCTTTGATTTAATTGATTATGAAAATGGATTTATTTTAAGACGACCTACTGAATATGAAAAGTTTACTTTATCAGAGTTTGTTGAACAAAGAAAAATTAGAAATGTATTTAGAGAAAATGAAAAATGGTTAGATATTTTAGAAGTTGGAAATGTAGGCTCACTTAATAAAAAATTTGACGAAGGTGAATTAGTTAATTTAATTATGATTTCAGAAGCTCTTCATGAAAAGAAGATTGCAGAAATTGCAGATAAGATTTCTGAAAGAAAGGAGGTTAAATTAGTATTAATTTCAGGACCAAGTTCTTCAGGAAAAACTACATTTGCAAATAGACTTGGAATTCAATTAAGAGTAAATGGAATTATGCCAATTCCAATTTCTTTAGATGATTATTTTGTTAATAGAGATCAAACACCAGTAGATGAAAATGGTGAATATGATTTTGAAACTATACAATCTGTAGATATAAATTTATTTAATAAACACTTAAATTTAATTTTACAAGGGGAAAAAGTTGAAGTACCACAATTTAATTTCATTAAGGGAGAAAGAGAGTGGACAGGTAAAAAAGTTAAGTTGCCCAAAAATGGTGTTATTATAGTTGAGGGTATTCATGGATTAAATCCAATATTAACATCACATATTGATGAAAAGTATAAGTTTAAAATTTATATTTCTGCATTAACTCAATTAAATTTAGATAATCATAATAGAATTACAACCACTGATGTAAGAAGAGTTAGAAGAATAGTTAGAGATCAGTTATCAAGGGGGCATGGAGCAGAAGATACATTAAAAATGTGGCATAAAATTAAAAGAGGGGAAGAAAAAAATATCTTTGTTTATCAAGAAGAAGCTGATATTATGTTTAATTCAACTTTAGTTTATGAATTATGTGTTTTAAAGAAATATGCATTAAAGGAGCTTGAAAAGGTTAAAGAAGATAGTAGCGTTTATGAAGAGGCTAATAGATTAAAAGTGTTTTTGGGGTTTTTTAGAGAAATAGATATAGACATTGTACCAGAAAATTCTATATTGAGAGAATTTGTTGGAGGAAGTATTTTTTACAAGTATTAAGATAAGTATACTAAGGATTCTATTTATTAGAATCCTTAGCAAAATAAAATTATAAAATTTACATAACAAAATGGAGAGAAATATGAAAAGTGTAGGTGTTTTTGATATATTAGGACCTATAATGGTTGGACCATCTTCTTCTCATACTGCAGGAGCAGCAAGATTAGGAAAAGTTGCTAGAGCTATTGCAGGAGCAGATATTGAGGAAGTAACATTTTATTTACATGGTTCATTTGCTAAAACTTATAAAGGTCATGGAACTGATAGAGCATTAGTTGCTGGAATATTAGGGATGGAGCCAAGTGATTTAAGACTTAGGGATTCTTTAGAAATAGCTAGGGAATTAGGATTAAAGATAGGTTTTAAGGAAGCTGATTTAGGTGATGTTCATCCAAATACAGTTGAATTTATTATAAAAGGAAAAGAAGGTAATTATGAATTAATAGGTTCATCAATAGGTGGAGGAAGCATAGAAGTTACATCGGTTAATGGAAATGCTGTTAATTTTACTGGGGCATATCCAACAGTAATTGTTTCAAATAGAGATGTTCCTGGAGTATTATCTAAAGTGGCATCAATTCTTTATGATAATGATATAAATATAGCATTTATGAAGGTGTTTAGAAATCAAAAAGGTAAGAATGCAACAATGGTATTTGAAGTTGACCATGAAATTACAGCTGAAATAATAGGAAATATAAAGGCTATAGAAGGAATAAATAAGGTAATAATGATTAATCCAATTAAGGAGTAAGGATAGAATGTTAGCAAGAACAGGTGAAGAATTATTAAAGATTTGTGAAGAAGAAAGCATATCATTAAGTGAATATGCTATAAGAATAGAAATGAGAGATAGAGAATTATCTCGAGAAGAAGTATATAAGAAAATGGCTAAAAATCTAAAAGTCATGAAAGAAGGAGCTACAGAAGGGAGAGAAAAGCAAGTTAACTCTTTAAGTGGACTTATTGGTGGAGATGGATATAGAGTTCAAAAATATTTAGAAAAAGGAAATACATTAACAGGAGATATCACAGTAAAAGCAATGGCAATGGCTTTATCTTCATCAGAAGTAAATGCTTCAATGGGAAGAATAGTAGCTTGTCCAACAGCTGGTTCTTGTGGTATTTTACCAGCAGTAATTTTATCAGCTGGAGAAAAGTTAGGTAAAAGTGATGAAGAACTTATTGATGCATTATTTGCTTCAGCAGCAGTTGGTATGATAATTGGAATGAATGCTACATTATCTGGGGCTGAAGGTGGTTGTCAAGCCGAATGTGGTTCAGCAGCAGCTATGGGAGCTGCAGCAGTAGTTGAAATGATGGGTGGAACGCCTAAAATGAGTTTAGATGCAGCAGCTATAGTTATTAAAAATGTATTAGGTCTTGTTTGTGATCCAGTTGCAGGACTTGTTGAAATACCATGTGCAAAAAGAAATGCAGCAGGAGCTATAAGTGCTCTTTGTACAGCAGATATGGTTATGGCTGGAGTAAGCAGTAAAATAACCTTTGATGATACTGTTTCTGCAATGTACAAGGTAGGTAAGAGTCTTCCATCATCATTAAGAGAAACGGCTCTAGGGGGAGTTGCAGTAACAAAGTCTGGATTAGAGCTAAGAAAAAAGGTATTTGGAGAAGAATAGCAAGTGGTAAGTGGCAAGTGATAAGTGACAAGTTTGAGGAAAAAATTCAGCTGATGCTGAATTTTAAAAAGATATATTTTAAGAAACTCCGTAAGGAGTTTTTTCCTTAACTTATCACTTGAAACTAAAAAATCTCGTTGTAACAATATAGATTTTGTCGAATAATATGTTATTAGGCAAGCGTGCACTATAGATAATAAAGTGAGGAAAATAATATGAGGCTTAGTGAGGAGTCTATAAAAAATGTTTTAGACTTGCTAAAGAAAAAGCTGCCTCTTGTATATTGTTCTTGTGGAATTGAAAGATTAAGTGATTTAAGCAGGGGAATAATATATTATAATGGAAAGGTAAAATCTAAATTGGATAAAGACAATGATGAATTTAAAAATATAAATACATTATTGATTTTTTTAGATGAAATAAGAGATAAGAATATTATAGATATAGAAAAAAAGTTAATAGCTATAAATAAAAAAGGGGTAGTATTATTAGAAGCCAAAGGAATAGATGAAATAATATACAAAAGAAATTTAGCATTTAGCTTAATTAATAGGTATAATATTAATATTTTAAAGGGAACTAAAGAAGAAATAAATTCATTAATAGCACTTGAAGATAATGAAAAAAATAAAAATTTTAATTATAGAAATTTTGCAAAAACAAATGACTGTATATTGATTATTAAAGATAAAAAATATTATATAACTGATGGATATAGTGAGTTTTATATAAAAAATAAAAATAAGTATTTTAATGATGAAGAGTATATAGATAATATATATACAGGAGTTTTAGCAAGTAGTATTGGTATATGCAATAATAAAAGTGAAATTATTCAATCAGTTTTAATTTCTACTTTATCTTTTTATATAGCACAAGAAGCTTCAATAGAACTATTTAAATATCAATTTGAAGATGATATAGATAAAAATGATATAAATTTAGTAAATGAATATCTTTTAGAAGAAATATCAAAAATCAATGTAGATAAAATTAAATCTTATGGAGATGTAGAGTATTATTTTAAAAGAAATAGATAAATAAAAAGAAGTTCTAATTCATATGAGATATATGAATTAGAACTTCTTTATTTATTACAATTTAGTAAGTTATTTTTAACATAATTTAAATATATTAATTCAAAATGTTATATGATTTAAAGAGGGGTATAAATTATTTTAAGAGATTATGTAAGGAGTGAGTAAAATGAAAAAACTTTAGTAGCATTTTTTCATAGTGACAAATGGAAAGTGATAAGTTGAGGATAAAATTCCTTAGTGAATTTCTAAGAATATATTCTTAAATTCAGCTTAGGCTGAATTTATACTTTAACTTGTAACTTGTAACTAAATAAAAAGAGCACTTTTGTGCTCTTTTTATATTAAAAGGAATTAAGCTTTGTTGATTGATCCGAATAATTCCATTTTTTCTTTAACTGTAGCTTTGATTGCTTCGAATCCAGGATTTAATAATTTTCTTGGGTCAAATCCTTTTCCTTCTAAGTCTTTTCCAGCTTCGATGTAAGCTCTTGTAGCTTCTTGGAATGCTAATTGACATTCAGTGTTAACGTTGATTTTAGAAACTCCTAAAGAGATAGCTTTCTTAATCATATCTTCAGGGATTCCAGTTCCTCCGTGTAATACTAATGGCATGTTTCCACAAGCTTGGTTGATTTCTTCTAAAGCATCAAAAGCAAGTCCTTGCCAGTTTGAAGGGTATTTTCCGTGGATGTTTCCGATACCAGCAGCTAACATAGTAACTCCTAAATCAGCAATTGATTTACATTCTTGAGCATCAGCAACTTCACCTTTACCAACAACTCCGTCTTCTTCTCCACCGATTGAACCAACTTCTGCTTCTAAAGATAATCCCTTTTCAGAAGTAACTTTAACTAATTCAGTAGTTTTTTCAATGTTTTCAGCTATTGGATAGTGAGATCCATCAAACATAACTGATGAGAATCCAGCTTCCATAGCTTTGTAGCATCCTTCATAGCTACCGTGGTCTAAGTGTAGAGCAACTGGTACAGTGATGTTTAACTCTTCTAACATACCGTTAACCATTCCAACGATTGTCTTGTATCCACACATATATTTTCCAGCACCTTCAGATACTCCTAAGATTACTGGTGAGTTGTTTTCTTGAGCAGTTAATAAAATAGCTTTTGTCCATTCTAAGTTATTGATGTTGAATTGACCAACAGCATATTTTCCTTCTCTTGCTTTGTTTAACATTTCTTTAGCTGAAACTAACATGGCAATACCTCCGTATATTTATATTTATTAATGGAGAAATAAAAAATACAATGTTATAAAATTAACAAATAGATATATCAATTTATTCTCCATTGGTTATTATACCCTAAAATTATAAGAATGAAAACAAAAAAATATGATATATCAAAGAAGTAACATAAATTTAAAATAGTTATGAAAAATTTTAGTGTTGATGTAAAATATAAAAGTAAATTATATTTTTAAGGAGGAGTAAAATGTTAGTAGATTTACATATACACACATATTATTCAGATGGAACTATGTCGCCTAAAGAAGTTGTAGAAGATGCAAAAAGAAAAAACTTAGGTATTATAGCAATAACAGATCATGATGTATTGGATTCATATGAGGAATTAAAGGTAGAAGCTGAAAAGGCAGGAATTATTGCAATAAGAGGTGTTGAAATAGATTCTATATTTGAAGGTCATTTAGTTCATCTTTTAGCATATAAGTTTGAAGACAATGAAAAGTTATTTAAATTAATTAATCATGCAAAAGAGCAATTATTAGAAACTAGTATAGAACTTATTAGAAGAATGGAAAATGATTATGAAGGTATATCATTAGAAGATTATAATTCATATGAATATGAAAGAAGAAAAGGTGGATGGAAGGGAATCCATTATTTGCATGATAGAAAAATTACAGAAGGCTTATTTGATGGAGTGAAATTTTATGGAAAATATGATTGTGGACATGAAAAATTTGCTTTTCCAAGTGTAGGAGAAGTTTGTAATACAGTACATGATGCTAATGGATATGTAGTTTTAGCACATCCTTGTAATTATTATAGTAACAAAAATAAAGAAGAGATATTAGAAAAATTAGAAATATTAAAGAATTTAGGAATTGATGGAGTTGAATGTTATTACCCTGCAAATTCAGATTTAATGACTAATACTTGTTTAGAGTTCTGCAAAGATAATAATTTAATAATAACAGCTGGCTCAGATGGGCATGGAGATTTTGGAGCAGTAAGTAAGGGGATAGAATATTATATAGGTGCTATAAATAAAGACAGTGAAATATTAAATATAAATAAATTATTGTAATTGAAAAAAAGTTATGGAATTTAAATGTTTCATAACTTTTTATACTTTTTATGTAATATATGAAGGGAGATAATAAATAAATTATTATGTGAATAAAAAAACAAAAGACTGTATTTAAATACAGTCTTTTTGGTGCTGAAGACCGGAATCGAACCGGTACGGTATCGCTACCGCAGGATTTTAAGTCCTGTGCGTCTGCCTGTTCCGCCACTTCAGCAGGCAAAAATTATTATATTACTATTTTATAATTATGTCAATATAAAAATGAAAAAATAAAAAATATTTTTAGAAAACTTAAAAAAGTGGTAATATTTAATTAATATGATAATAGAAAGATGGTGAAAAAATATGAATAAAATTTTTGAAATACTTAATAAATATTATGGTTATAATTCATTTAGAAAAGGACAATATGAAATTATAAGCAATATTTTAAGAGGAAGAGATAGTTTTTGTATTTTGCCTACAGGAGCAGGAAAGTCAATTTGTTATCAAATACCAGCACTAATGTTTAACGGTATTACAATAGTTATTTCACCATTAATTTCTTTAATGAAGGATCAGGTAGATAATTTAAATTCAAATGGAATAAATGCACAATATATAAATAGTACTCAAAAATTAGAGGTAAGTGATGAAATTATTGAGCTTTGTAAAAAAGGTGAAGTAAAACTTTTATATATAGCTCCTGAAAAATTAGAAAATGAATTTTTTAAACGTAAATTAAGACTTCTTAATATAAGTCAAATAGCAATAGATGAAGCACATTGTGTATCAATGTGGGGGCATGATTTTAGAAAAAGTTATGGTTTAATAGCTGAATTTATAGATAATTTAAGAATAAGACCAGTAGTAACTGCATTTACTGCAACAGCAACTGAAGTTGTAAGAAAGGATGTAATTAATCTTTTAAAGTTAAGAAATCCTTACATATGTATAGGAAGTTTTGATAGAGAAAATTTAGAAATTAAATTGTATATTGAAGAAGATAAGTTAGAATTAGTAAAAGATATTATACGAGAACGAGAAGGTGAATCAGGAATAATATATTGTGCTACACGAAAAGAAGTAGATGGATTATATTATTATTTAAAGGATTTAGGATATGATGTATTAAAATATCATGGAGGCTTAAAGGATAGTGAAAAGGAATTTTATCAAGATGAATTTTTAAATGAAAATTCAAATGTAATGATTGCAACAAATGCATTTGGAATGGGGATAGATAAATCTAATATTAGATATATAATTCATTTTACAATTCCTAAAAATATAGAAGGTTATTATCAAGAAATAGGAAGAGCTGGGAGAGACGGATTGTCAGCAAAATGCTATTTGTTTTTTAATAGAGCAGATATAAGAACATTAGAATATTTAATTTATACTACAGTGCAATTAAATAGAAAGGAAATTGAAATAAAAAAGCTTCAGCAAATGATAGATTTTTGTGAAACTAAAGAATGTTTAAGAGCATTTATACTTAGGTATTTTGGAGAGCAAAATATTAGAGAATATTGTACTAATTGTAGCAATTGTTTAAGTAATGATGAGCTAAGAGATTATACAATAGAAGCACAAAAGGTGTTGTCATGTGTATATAGAGCAAAAGAAAGATATGGTATTTCAGTTTTAATAGATGTTCTTAGGGGCATGGTAGGTCCTAAAATAATAAATGATAAATTAAATCAATTAAGTACATATGGTATTATGAAAGATTATAGTAGCAAGTTTATAAGGGACTTTATAAAAGTGTTAATTGAATATGGTTATGTAAGTTTAAGGCAAGGAACATATTCTATGCTTCAACTTAATGAAAAATCATATAAAATATTAAAATCAGACTTAAAGGTAGTTTTAAAATTAGAAGCAGATAATGAGGAAAAAGTACTTAATAATATGCTGTTTAATAAATTGAAATTATGGAGAAGAGATGTAGCAATTCAAGAAGGTGTAAAACCATATATTATTTTTTCTGATGCAACATTAATTGAATTATGTAATAAGCTTCCACAAAATGAAGAAGAATTATTAGAAATTAGAGGTATGGGAGAAAAGAAATTTAAAAAATATGGAGAAAAATTAATAGAGTTATTGAAAGAAGATTAAAAGATAAGAGCTCATGTAATCAATAAGGATTTACATGAGCTTTTTAATTAAGTAAATATCCAAATTTTAATTTGGTAAGATGAATTTATTCATCTCACTAAAAGGAAGGAGGAGTTTCATTAAATAAAAATAATAAATTAGGGATTATTAATAATAATTGTAAAATAAAAATTATAAAATATAGAGAAAAGTAAATAAAAAATAGGAATATAACCATTTGAAACAATAATATATTAGATTAAGGGGAGGGATGAGTATATGAACTTCAAGGACTTTATAATTACAGACAGGGAAAATAGAAATAGTGAAAAATTCGAAGGAACTTTTTTAGATTACTTAGAGATAGTAAAACAAAATCCAGATGTTGCTAAGCTTTCTCATAAAAGATTATATGATTTTATTATGAGTAAGGGAGTAGAGGTATTAAAGGCTGATGAAAATCCAAGAATAAGAAAGATATATGGAAATGAAACTATTAGAGAATATGGATATTTTAAAGATGATTTCTTTGGAATAGACAAGGTTATAATGAAAATAGTTAATTATCTACATTCTGCTTCTATGAAAGGTGAGGAATCAAGACAAGTATTATACTTAGTAGGACCAGTTGGTGCAGGTAAATCTTCTTTAGTTGAATCATTAAAAAGTGCATTGGTTCATTGTGAACCTATATATTCAATCAAAGGTTGTCCCATGCATGAAGAACCTTTACATTTAGTTCCTAATCATTTAAGGGATGAATTTAATAAAATGCTAGGAGCACAAATAGAAGGTGACTTATGTCCAGTATGTAAGTATAGATTACTTCATGAATTTAATGGAGAATATGAAAATTTCCCAGTTGAAAGAAAAGGTTTTTCAATAAGATCAAGAAAGGGAATTGGAGTTGTTCCACCAGTTGATCCTAATAATCAAGATACATCAATATTAACTGGTTCCATAGATATTTCTAAAATGGATATGTATCCAGAAGATGACCCAAGAATATTTTCATTAAATGGGGCATTTAATGTTGGAAATAGAGGATTAGTTGAATTTATTGAAGTGTTTAAAAATGATGTTGAATATTTGCACACAATAATAACTGCTACTCAGGAAAAATCTATACCATCACCAGGTAAAGGATCAATGATTTATTTTGATGGTATTATAATAGCTCATTCAAATGAAGCTGAATGGAATAAGTTTAAATCAGATCATACAAATGAAGCAATATTAGATAGAATTGTTAAAGTTGAAGTGCCTTATTGTTTAGAGCTTGAAGAGGAAATTAAAATTTATGAAAAGATTTTGAAAAAGAGTAATTTTAGGGCACATATTGCACCACATACAATTGAAGTTGCAGCTATGTTTGCAATATTATCAAGATTAACACCATCAGCTAAGGTTGATCCTATGACTAAGCTTAAAATTTATAATGGTGAAGATTTAGTTGAAAAAGGAACAACTAAGAAAATTGATATTATAGAGCTTAGAGAAGAGGCAGGACCTTATGAAGGAATGAAGGGAATAAGTACTAGATTTATAATTAAGGCAATTGATAATGCGCTTTCTAATTCTGAATTTGATTGCATTAATCCATTAAGTATAATGGAAAGTATTATTAAGTCTGTTAAGGATTTAGATATATCAGCTGATGATAAGAAGAAGTATTTAGGATTTATTCAAGATACAATTCGTAAGGAGTACAATAAGATCCTAGAGAAAGAAATTACAAAGGCATTTATTCATTCATTTAAGGAACAAGCAGAAAGTTTATTTAATAATTATATAGATAATGCAGAAGCCTTTGTAAATAAAACAAGAATAAAAGATGCTCAAACAGGTGAAGAATTAAATCCAGATGAAGAATTTATGAGAAGTATAGAAGAGCAAATAGGGGTATCAGAAGCATCTAGTAAAGGATTTAGGGCAGATGTTACTTCATATATGTTCTATTTAGTTAGAAATGGAGCTAAGATAGATTATAAATCTTATGAACCATTAAAGGAAGCTATAGAAAAGAAACTTATAGCATCAGTTAGAGATTTGTCTAGAATAGTTACTAAATCAAGGGTTAGAGATAAGGAACAAACTGAAAAATATAATGCAATGGTAGAAGAAATGAAAAGGAATGGATATTGTCAACATTGTTGTGATGTAATTCTTAAATATGCAGCAAACAACTTGTGGAAGGATTGATAAGGATGGCTATATTTAGAGATAATACAACAAATACAGTTGAGCATGATAGAAGTATAGAAGATAGAAGAAGGCATAGGCAGTTAGTAGAAAAGTCTATTAAAGAAAATTTAGGGGACATACTTTCAGAAGAAAGTATAGTTGGTGAAACTAAAAATAAGAAATTTAAAATTCCAATTAGGGGAATAAAAGAATATCAATTTGTATTTGGAAGTAACAATAAGGGGGTTGCTACTGGTACGGGTGAAGAAAAGCGCGGTGACAAACTAGGCTCTTCTGAATCAAGTGGTAAAAAAGGAAATAAGGGTGCAGGCAATTCTGAAGGTGATGATATATATGAAACAGAAATTACCTTAGAGGAATTAATGGATTATATAGTTGAAGATTTAGACTTGCCTAATTTAGATAAAAAGAAATATTCTGAAATTATTAGTGAAAGTGCAAGTAGAAAAAGAGGATATCAAAGGCATGGAATAAATCCAAGACTTGCAAAGAAAAAGACTGTTATGGCTAAAACAGCACGTAAGCAAGGAAAAATAAGGGCATTGAGGGAGGCTGGGTTAGATACAGAATTAGATAGATTTCCATTTAGAGAAGATGATATTAGATATTATAGAGTTAAGACAAAACCTAAAAAAGAAAGTAATGCTGTTATGATTTTTATAATGGATGTATCAGGATCAATGGATAGTACTAAAAAATATTTAGCAAGGTCTTTTTTCTTTGTATTAGCTACTTTTATAAAAAGAAAATATAACAATATTGCTTTTGAATTTATTTCTCACACAACAGTTGCAAAGCAAGTTAATGAGTATGAATTTTTCCATAAAGCAGAATCTGGAGGAACATATATATCAAGTGGTTTAAATTTAGCATTAAAGTTAATTAAAGAAAGGTATTCACCAGAAGTTTGGAATATATATCCTATATATGCTAGTGATGGTGATAACTGGTCTGAAGATAATGAAAAGGCAATTGAGTCAGTTAAAAACCTTTGTGAAATAAGCAATATGTTTGGATATGCTGAACTTTTACCATCAACTTATTCAACAACTATGTATTATAGGTTTAATAAGGAAATAGTAGATAAAAAGTTTGTATCTGTTATTGTTAAGGAAAAGAAAAATTTATGGGATGCTCTTAAGTTAATGCTTAGCAAGGAGTTAAAGGAGGATGAATAATGGAGTACACATTAAAAGAATTAGAAGAATGGAATGTGAAAATTGAAAAAAAGGCTAAGGAGTTTGGTCTTGATTATTATCCTCAAGAATTTGAAATAATAGGATTTAATGAAATGCTAGCTTATGAAGCATATGTTGGAATGCCATCAAAATATCCTCATTGGAGTTATGGTAAATCATATGAAAAAAATAAAACATTATATTCATTAAATTTAACTGGATTACCTTATGAAATGGTAATAAACTCAAATCCAGCATTAGCTTATTTAATGAATGAAAACACACTATTATTACAAATATTAACTATGGCACATGTATATGGGCATAATGATTTCTTTAAAAACAATAGGCTATTTAGGGAGGGAACAAAAGCCTCTTATACTATAGAAATGTTTAAACTAGATGCTGATATAATAAGGGGATATATAAATGAGCCAAGCATAGGCTATGAAAAGGTAGAAAAAATACTTGATGCAGCTCATGCACTAAGATATCAAATTCCAAGGGTTGTTGGAGTTAAGGAATTAAGTGATGAGGAAATTAAAAAGAGTTTAATTGAAGAATATAATAGAAAAATTGAAAAAAGAGATGAGTTAAATAGTGATGAAACTATAAATTTACCTGATTTAAGCAAGACTCCAATAGAACCATGTGATGATATAATTGGGTTTATTATAAAGTATGGTTCTTTAGAGGAATGGGAAAAGTCAGTACTTAAAATAGTTAGACGAGAAACTCAATATTTTATTCCTCAAATTGAAACTAAAATAATGAATGAAGGTTGGGCTAGCTATTGTCACTACAATATATTAAAAAGCTTAGATTTACCACAGGATTTACATCTTGAATTTATCAAGCGGCATAATGATGTAATTGCTCCAGCTGTAGGTGGATTAAATCCATATTATGTTGGATTCAAGGTATTTGAGGATATAGAAAAGAGATATGGAAGAGATAAGATTTTTGAAGTTAGGTATATTGAAAGGGATAATTCTTTTTTACGTAAATATTTGACACAACAACTATGTGAAGAGTTAGGATTATTTCAATATGCAAAGAAAAGCTTTGAATTTGTTGTTGATGAAGTATCTGATGAACAAGGATGGAAGAGTATTAGGGATACTATGGCTACTTCATGTGGAGCAGGTTCTATACCTTATATAAGAATTACTGATTTAAATAAGAGAGATGGAACTTTAACATTAGAGCATGTATTTGATGGAAGAGAATTAGAATTACTTTATGCAAAAGAAACAATTAAATATTTATTTGATCTTTGGGGACATAAAGTAGTGTTGCATACTAAAACTAAGGAAGGTAGAAGTGTAGAAATAGTATGTGATAATGATAGAAGGGTTACAGTAAATTAATATTATTTAAAGAAATGATGAATTTAAGTTTGATTGTTAAATTTCACAATCAAATTTAATTCATCATTTTTATATGTTTTGAATAATTTAGTATAAGGAATATTTTTTAGGGAGAAAATAATGGACTTAAAAGGAAGTAAAACTGAAAAGAACTTATATAGAACCTTTTTAGGAGAAAGTAGGGCAAGAAATAAATATACTTTATATGCAGAAAAGGCTAAAAAGGAAGGATATCAATGGATTGCAAGTATATTTGATGTTACAGCGGGAAATGAATTAGCTCATGCAAGAAAGGTATGTAATGATTATTTGAATCTTATTTGTAATACAAAAGAAAATTTAGTTGATTCAATTTATGGTGAAACATCTGAATTTAAGGATGCTTATTTAAAGTTTGAAGAGGAAGCAAGACAAGAGGGATTTAAAGAAATTGCAGATTTTTTTAAAGAGTTAAGAGAAGTCGAGGAAGAGCATGCAAAGAGATTTAAAGAATTATATGATAAGTTAGATAAAGAAACTATATTCAAGGGAACAAAAGATTCAAAATGGGTATGTATGAACTGTGGATATATATATGAAGGGGCTGAAGCACCACAAAAATGTCCATTATGTGGTTATCCAAAATCATATTTTAAGCCATATTGTAAGATAGAAAACTAATAGGAGGGCAAATAAGATGTTTATATCAATACCTAAGGAATTTTTTGTACCAGTTATATTTAGTGATGGATTTATATTAAATCAAGAAAATGATCATTTAGAATTAGATACTAATTTATATAGAAAAAGTAGTGAAAGTGAAAAATATAGTGAAATTGAAATTAGTAAAAAAGCTAATTTAGATGAAAGCTTAAATATAAATAATGAATTAAATAATTTTAATGATTCAAAGTATGCAGAATTATTTAAAGATGAAAATAATGATTTTGATGAAAATTCATATAGGGAAAGTACTGCTAAAATAATAAATCAAAGTATAAATAAAAATTTAGAAAATAGTAAATATGAATCAGAAAAAGAAAATATTATTGCAAAGGTTGAAATGAATAATAAGAACTATATAAATAAGGATGAGGGAATTAGCAATAAGAAGCAAAATGATGATATATATAAGGCGTGTAAATATTCAGGAAAAATGTTTAATGAAATAGATGATGAAATAATAGAAAATATGGATATTGAAGGATGTAATAAAAATAAATAATTATTATAACTTATAAATGGGGGTATTTTATGAAGTACCAACAATTGATGAAACAATATTATGGTGATATAAATAACTTAAGTCAATTGCTACAATCAATGGTAAATTCATATAGATTATTAATTGCAGGAGCTGCGGAATTAAATAATATAAATGAAGCAAAAAGCAGTTATGTTAAGGTAGCAGTAAAAAGAGCTGATAGCTTAGGAAAAATAATAGATCATATAATAGATTTAATAGATGAATGTGGAGAGGGATATTTTAAATATATTAAAATTGTAGGAGGGCATATTTTAAAGAATACAGATAATAATGTCATTTTAACTGAAGTAGACAATGAGTTACTATTTCAAGATGCATCTGTAAGAGAAGAATATGAAGCATTAAAGCAATTTAAAGAACAATATGATAAAAAAAATAATAATTAAAAGAATATCATATAAATAACAAGCTATGGTTTTAAAACTATAGCTTGTTATTTATATGATTAAAATTTCTTTAGCTTTAATTTACTTACCATTAAATAAGAGCCTAATAATAATAATAATAATGGAATAAGTGCAGATATTTGTTTATTAACAGTAAATAAAGAAAATAAAGCTAAACAACTACCGGTTACGGTAATTGGAACACCTGTAAACACTCCATTAAATTCACTTGTATTGTATTTAGCTAATCTAAATGCACCACAAATTGGAAATAATAATAAAGGAATTATTCCAAATATTTTAGAAGGGCCTAATGTATAAAAATTAAATAGCAAAAATACTAATATAGATGGTGCTACACCAAAGGAAATTAAATCTGCTAATGAGTCTAATTCCTTTCCTAAGTCACTTGTAACTTGTAAGTAACGTGCAATTCTTCCATCATATCTATCTACTAATGCAGCAAGTAATATAAGAATACATGATAATTGATAATTGCCTTCAAATGTGCTTAGTAATGATAAAATACCAAGTGATAGATTAATAAAGGTAAAGATATTAGGAATACAGCTTTTTTTCATATAATCACTCCTAGAATAATCTTTCTATTATATTATATCATAAAATTTATAAAAAATTAACAAAAATTAGGATGAGGTGAAAAATGTAGAAAAAAGCTAAAAACAAAGAATAAATTAAGTTTATTTATTATAAAATAAAATATATTTATGTATGGCTTATGTAGAAGTATATGGTATAATTTTTTTATGTAATTAGGAGGGGTATAATGAAAAAAGTAAAGTTAATTTATAATCCATATTCAGGAGAAAATGTTGTTTTATCTAAATTACACAATATAATTAGTATACATCAGCAGGCAGGATTGACAATAGTTCCCTATAGAATTGTAAAGGAGTGTAGTATAGAGGAAGCATTTGAAGATATTACACCTAGTGAATATGAGTATATTTTAGTTGCAGGTGGAGATGGAACTGTAGATTCTGTTGTAAACACTATGGCTAAAAAAGGTATTTCATTACCTATAGGTATTTTGCCAGTTGGAACAGCAAATGATTTCTCAAAGTTTTTAGGAATACCATTTGATGTAGAAGAAGCATGTAAACAAATAATAAATTCTACAGTTACAAGTGTGGATTTAGGTAAAATTAATGATAAATATTTTGTTAATGTTGCAAGTACAGGACTTTTTACTGATGTTTCACAAAAAACAGATGTAAATTTAAAAAATACCATAGGAAAGTTAGCATATTATTTAAAGGGACTAGAAGAATTACCTAACTTTAGACCTCTTAAGGTTAATATAAAGTCAGATGAAATGAATTTTGAAGGTAATATGTATCTTATGCTTGTGTTCAATGGACAGACAGCGGGTAATTTTAATTTAGCTTCTAGATCAGATGCTACAGATGGACTTTTAGATGTTATAGTATTTAAGGCAGTTCAAGTTTATGAGTTATTACCACTATTCATAAAGGTTCTAAAAGGAGAACATTTAGATTCTGATAAAGTAATATATTTTAAAACAAATCATTTACATGTTGAATGTAATGAAGATATTGTTACAGATATTGATGGAGAAAAAGGGCCGGATTTCCCATTGGATATAAAATGTATAAAAGGTGGAGTTAAAATTTTAGGGGCTAATATAGCAAAATAAAGAATAAATATAAAAGTAAATTAATAATTATAAATAATAGTATTTTTATAAGGGAGAGAAAATATGAAAGCCTTTATTTATTTATGTATATTATTATTTATAATTATTTTTTCTTTGTATTTAATATGGTTAAGTTCCCAAAAATGTCCTATAAAAATACAAAAGTTTTATTTAATCACATTAACAATAATGCTTATAAGATATTTGTCATTATTATCATTATGGATAGTTCAGTATCAAAAAATTATATATATAATTAAAACATTAACACAACTTACTTTTGTTGGAATGCCATTATTATCATTAGCATGTTTTTATATTTATTTGAGAGATGAAAATAGAAAATTTGATTATAATTATATTTTTATGGTGATTATATTTTTAGTTTATATTTTCATCAATATATTTTATAAAATGGATATAAAATTAGATAGTATTTTTGGATTTATAGTAAGCTATAAAAATTCATTAATACCAAGTTTAATTTATTTAATAATTATGTCATGCATGGTAGTTGCAACATTATTTTTACTAGATAAGCCATATAATAATTCAAGTGGAATGGTATTTTTGTTAATATCATTAATAATAACAATAAGTGAATTTATAATATTTTTAGGTGGAATAAAAATTTTCCCTTATCCAGTATTAGGAGAAATATCAATGCTTTTATGTTCATATAAAGCTATATTAACTTTTAAGAAATAAAAATTTAATAATAATGATATAAAGTATTGCCTTTTGAAGGGAGATTAATATAATATTATTATATATAGCCCAAAGAAGGGCATTTTTATTGCCAATAAAAAGGTATTATTTTTATAAAAAACGGTGGTGAGATTAAATGGAGGGTGTCCCTCAGAGTATTAAATTAAGAAAATTGAATATAAGAAATAATAGAGGGAAAGCTTACATTTAATTTTATGTATAAGACTTCCTCTATTAATTGAGGAGGATTTTTATGCAAAGATTATCAGTGTTTTTATTTACTAGCATATTAGGAAAGAACATTTATGATGAATTTGATGATGTGTTAGGAGAATTAAAAGACATTTACGTAACAACAGAGCAAGGATATCCAAGAGTAATTGGTTACAAGGTTAAAAGAGATGGTGTTACTTTTCACTATGAATTTAGAAGTATAGTTTTTTATAGTGAAGACAATAAAGTCAAAATTTTAACTAGAGGAAGTAAAGAAATATTACCAAGAACTTATTCCTATTTATTATCAAGAAATTTACTTGATAAGAAGATTGTTGATATTAATGGCAAAAGAGTTGTTAGGGTTGATGATTTAAGAATTGCTGAAATAGCAGGGGAATATAGAGTAATTGCAGTTGAAACAGGACCACTTGCAAAGTTTAGAAGAATGAATTGCCAAGCTATAGGAAGGTTTCTTTATAAAATTTTAAATAAAGATTATGAGGATAAAGTATTGATGTGGGATGATGTTGAATCTTTAGAAATGGTTAATAATAATCTACAAATATCTGTACCATATAAAAAGTTATCAACATTACATCCAGCAGATTTAGCAGATATATTAGAAAATTTAGATGCAAATTCAAGAAAACAAATTTTTGAATCTTTAGATGAAGATTTAGCTGCTGATACATTAGAAGAAATAGAACAAGAATATAAAAGTAGCATAATTAAAGATTTAAGTGAAGCAAAAGCAGTAGAAGTATTAGAAAATATGCCTAATGATGAAATTGCAGATATATTAGATGAACTTGATGATGATGAAAGAGAAAAAATACTTGTTAACTTAGAAACAGAAGACGCTGAGGAAGTTAAAGAGCTTCTTAAATATGAAGATGAAACTGTAGGAAGTATAATGAGTAAAGATTTTATTTCATTTAATTTAGATATAACAATTGGTGAAATAATAGATATATTAAGAGAAAGCAATCCAGAAGATGAAGAATTAAATTCAATTTTTATTAAGGATGAAGAAGAAAGAGTAATAGGTATAATAGAATTAAAGGATCTTATTTTAAATAATGGAAATGTTAAAGTTAAAGAAATAATGGATGAAAATATAAATAGCCTTAAGCATACTGAATCTATCAATGAAGCAGTTGAAATAGCTTCAAAATATGATTTATTAGCAATTCCTGTTGTTGATAATAATGAGGTGTTAATAGGGGTTGTAAATACTCATGATTTAATAGATGAAGTATTATATCCAATGTGGAAAAAGAAGAATAAGTAAAAATTTAAAAAAATATTGACTTTTTTATCCAACTAGCTATAATATAAAGTATAGTTAAATACTGGGAATTAAAACTATGAAAAAGGAAAGTAATATAAAATGATGATCACAGAGAGAAAAGGATGCTGGAATCTTTTCATCGGTAATTTATAAATTGCGAATTATTTAAAATTTGCATTAGCATTAATAAATTCCTCTAAACTTAAATTATGGTTTAGAATCATTTATATGAAGTGCCCTTTGGAGTTTATACCTGAAATAACAGTAAGGTTTTACGGGAGTGCCCGTTATAGCGATATGGTATTATAATGTACCTTAAAATGAGTGAAATCATTATTGATATGATGATTTAATTAGAGTGGAACCGCGAATATATAACTTCGTCTCTATTATGGAGACGAAGTTTTTTTTATATATAATTTTAAGTTTTGGAGGCTAAGTTATGATTTATAATGGAGCAATTGAATTAATAGGTAAAACACCAGTATTAAAATTGAAGAATATGGTTGATAAAAATAGTGCTGATGTATATGTAAAGTTAGAAAAGTTTAATCCTGGTGGAAGTGTTAAGGATAGAGCAGCCTTAGGTATGATAGAAAAAGCAGAAAGGGAAGGAATCTTAAAAAAAGGGTCTGTAATAGTAGAACCTACAAGTGGTAATACTGGAATAGGATTAGCTATGATAGGAAGAATAAAGGGATATAGAGTAGTAATTGTAATGCCAGAAACCATGAGTAAGGAAAGAAGAGATTTAATAAAAGCTTATGGTGCAGAATTAGTATTAACTGAAGGGTCTAAAGGGATGAAAGGTGCTATTGAAAAAGCAAATGAATTAGTTAAGGAAAAAGGATATTTTATGCCACAACAATTTGAAAATATAGCTAATCCAGAAAAACATTATGAAACAACAGCAGATGAAATATTTGAAGATATTAATGATTTAGATGTATTTGTAGCAGGTGTAGGAACAGGAGGAACTATTTCAGGAGTAGGAAGAAGATTAAAGGAAAAAATAAAAGAAATAGAAGTAATTGCAGTAGAGCCAAGTAATTCTCAGGTTATTGGAGGAAAAAAACCAGGAGCCCATAAAATTCAAGGAATTGGAGCAGGATTTATACCACAAAACTATAAGGCAGAATATGTTGATAAGGTTGTTCCTGTAAGTGATGAAGATGCAATAAAAACAGCCATAAGATTTTCTAGAGAAGAAGGGATATTAGTAGGAATTTCTTCAGGAGCAGCAATTTTTGTAGCCTTAGAAATTGCAAAAAAATTAGGAAAAGGAAAAAAAGTTTTAGCATTATCTCCAGATGGAGGAGAAAAATATATTTCAATGGGAATATATGAATAGTTAGGAGTTAAGGAAAAAATTCAGCTTAGGCTGAATTTTAGAAAATATATATTTAAAGGGGCTATCGCACTAAAATTTTTATACACAATATATTATTTTGAAAAATAAAAATCAACACAATATATTGTAGTATTTATTCTTAATGCGACATCCCCAACAATAACTACAAACTAAAAAATGCTTTTTTGGAGGAATATGGTTGTTTAGAAATTTAAGATATGATTTAAATAAAGTAATGGAAAATGATCCAGCAGCTAGAAGTAAGATAGAAGTATTTTTACTTTATCCAACCATACATGCATTAATAGCATATAGAATATCTCATTACTTGTATATTAATAAACTATTTTTCTTAGCTAGACTTATATCACAAATATCTAGATTTTTTACTGGAATAGAAATTCATCCTGGTGCTAAAATAGGAAGAGGTTTAGTTATAGACCATGGCATGGGGGTTGTAATAGGAGAAACAGCAGAAATAGGAGATAATGTTCTTTTATATCATGGAGTAACATTAGGTGGAACAGGAAAGGATAAAGGAAAAAGGCATCCTACTGTTGGAAATAATGTTGTAATTGGTGCAGGAGCAAAGGTATTAGGGCCTATTTATATTGGAAGTAATTCTAAAATAGGTGCAAATTCTGTAGTATTAAATAATGTTCCAGAAGGTGCAACTGCTGTAGGAATTCCAGCTAAAAATATTATTAAAATTAAAGAAGAAAAGCTAGATATAATTGAAATTAAAGATTACATGGGAAGAAAAAAACAAATATATAATGATATGGTGATATAAGTGAAGGAAAAAATAAAAAGTTATTGTAATTCAATAGGAATACAAGAGATAGGATTTGTTAAATGTAGAAGGTTTGATGAATTAATAAGCTTTTATAATTACAGAAAAGAAAATAATTTGGAAAATGAATTTGAAGAAAGTGATATAGAAAAAAGAATAAATCCTAAATTATATATGAATGAAGGGAAAACTATTATTTCAATAGCTTTCCCTTATCTTTGGAATAATGATTATGTAGAAAATGGATTTTCTAAATATACAAAGGGGTATGATTATCATAAGGTTGTTAAAATGCATTTAGATAAAATTTGCAATATGATTATTGAAGCTGGAGGAAAGGCAATTTCCTTAGTGGATAGTAATGCTTTACCAGAAAGATATATTGCATATTTAGCAGGTGTTGGATTTATAGGAAAAAATAATATGATAATAACTAAGACACATGGATCTTATGTTTTTTTAGGAGAAATTATAACAGATTTAAATTTATATGATGATGATGTAAGAAAGTTTGATGAGATAAGCAAATTTAAAGAATGCGGTGAATGTACTATTTGTTATAAAGAATGCCCAACTAAGGCTATAAATGAGTATAAAAAGAATCCTAATATTTGTACATCTTACATTACTCAAAAAAAAGAACTTACAGATATTGAAATAAAGCTTTTGAAGGATAAGATATTTGGATGTGATGTATGTCAAAATAAATGTCCATATAATGAAAATATAAGTTTTTCTAAAATAAAAGAATTTAAACCATTAGAGTTTATGGAAAATGGTAAATATGAAGTTTATGCTGAAATTAATAATAAAGCATTTAAGGAAAAGATATTACCTACTTCATGTGGATGGAGAGGCAAAAATATAATTAAACGAAATGCTATAATAAGGTTACATAATAGGGGGGGAAATATAGAAAAATATAAGGGGGATTCTCCTTACTTAAATAAATATATTGAAATATTAAATAAGTAAACATAATTGTTTACTCAATATATATAAAATATAATATTGAGTAATGGTTAAAGAGGGGGGCGTAAATTTGATATCCAAAAGAAAGGCAAGATTAATAGAATTTTTACCAGAGAAAATTGTAATAAAAATAGCTAGAAGAACTATAGATGGATATTTAAATAAGTATGCAAAAATTAATGTTAATGGTTATGAAAATATAAAAAAAGCAAATGGGGCAAAATTATTTGTTTGTAATCACTTAAGTAATTCAGATGGAATAGTATTAGATAAGATATTAAAGAAGGAATATGATCCAACGTTTGTAGCAGGAGTAAAATTAAATGATGATCCAGTTACTAACTTGGGAATTAAAATAATAAAGCATATATCAATAAAGCCTAATACTGCAGATAAAGAGGCTATAATAGAGATGATAAATATTCTTAAAGGTGGAGAAAATCTACTCCTTTTTCCAGAAGGAACAAGAAGTAGAACTGGAAGATTGATTGAAGGGAAAAAGGGAGCAATTCTTGTTGCAAGAATGAGCAAGGCAAATATAATTCCTATTTCATTAACAGGCACTGAAAAATTACTTCCAATTAATGAAAAAGGGGATATGTCTCAAGAAAAATGGAATGATGCTATAGTAAATGTAAACATAGGAGAACCAATACTTATGCCTAAGAAGAATAAGAAAGAATCAAAACATGAATATGATGAAAGGTGTTTAAATCATTTAATGCAAGCTATAGCACAAGGACTTCCGGAAGAATATAAGGGTGTTTATAAGTAATATAAAAATATTTTAATTAAGAATTAAAATATGGAGGGATTAAAAATTGAAACAAAGGACTAAATTAATATTAGAAGAATTAAAAAGATTATATCCAGATGCAAAATGTGAATTAAACTATGAAACTCCATTTCAATTGTTAGTAGCAACAATTTTATCTGCTCAAACTACTGATAAAAAAGTAAATGAAGTTACAAAGGATTTATTTAAGGAGTATCCAGATTTAGATGCATTTTTAACATTATCAATTGATGAATTAGAAAATAGGATTAGACAAATAGGTCTTTATAGAAGTAAAGCAAAAAACATATTAATTATGTGCAATCAATTGAAAAGTAAATTTAATGGAGAAGTTCCTAAAACAATGGATGAAATAACAAGTTTAGCTGGAGCTGGAAGAAAAACAGCTAATGTGGTATTATCAAATGCATTTGGAGTTCCATCAATTGCAGTTGATACTCATGTTTTTAGAGTATCTAATAGGTTAGCACTTGCAGATTCAGATAATGTTTTAGAAGTTGAAATGCAATTGCAAAAGGAACTTCCTAAAAAGGAATGGAGCCTTACGCATCATTTATTAATATTTCACGGAAGAAGGCTATGTATGGCTAGAAATCCTAAGTGTGAAGAATGTCCACTTACTAATAGATGTAAATATTATAAAGAAAATAAAAAAAATATTAAATTATAAAAGAGTAGTTATTAATGTAAATTGTAGGAATATTAAAGTTTATATGATATAATTATAAATGAATTTCTATTAAGATTGTAAGTTTAAATATATATAATGAATTTTATATTTTACTTTCAATGAAAGAGATAAATATATTTATTTTAAATTGGGAGGATTTTAATGAAAGTTGGAGTAATAATGGGTGGAATTTCTTCAGAAAGAGAAATTTCGCTTAAAAGTGGTAATTCTATAGTAGAGAAAATAGATAAAAGTAAATATGAAGTAATACCAGTAGTTATTGATGATAAAGAAGATATAATAACTAAGGTTAAAGGATTAGATTTTGCGTTATTAGCTCTTCATGGAAAATTTGGTGAAGATGGAACTGTTCAATCTGTGCTTCAAACTTTAGATATACCATATTCAGGATGTGGACCTATAAGTTCTGGTATATGTATGGATAAGGATTTTACTAAAAGAGTATTAAAAGCTAATGATATTAGAACAGCAAGATGGATAAATGTTTCATCAGTTGATGAAATTGATTATGATAAAATAGAAGAAATGGGATACCCTGTATTTGTTAAGCCTACTAATGGAGGTTCAAGTGTTGCAACATTTAAAGTAAAAGAAAAAAGTGAAATAAGAGCAGCAGTTGAAGAAGGATTAAAGTGGGATTGTGAAGTTATGATTGAGGAGTTTATTGAAGGTGAAGAAATAACTTGCCCTATATTTGATGGTGAAATGTGGCCTGTTATAGCAATAAAACCACATTTAGATTTCTTTGATTATACTCAAAAGTATGCAGCTAATGGTGCTGATGAAATAGTTGTAGAATTAGAAGAAAATCTTCATAAAGAAGTTGAGAAAATGGCATTAGATACTTATAAGGCGTTAAAATGCAAAGTATATGCTAGAGTTGATATGATAGTAGATAAAAATGGAGTTCCATATATATTAGAAGTTAACACATTACCAGGAATGACTCCAGCAAGTCTTTTCCCTAAAAGTGCAGCAGCAAAAAATATAAGCTATTCAGAACTATTAGATAAAATAATAGAAACATCAATTTTAGTTAGAAGCCTATTCTAGTTTCAAGTGACAAGTTTTAAGTGGCAAGTTAAGGAAGAAATTTAGCTTAGGCTGAATTTAATAAATATAATTTTAGAAACTCCCTAAGAAAGTTTCCTCATTAACTTATCACTTGCCACTTATCACTAACTAAAAATTACTTGTAACCATAAATAAATTCCTTAGTATTATAATACTAAGGAATTTATTTATGGGAGGACTTATGCAAAATAAGAGTGATAAAAGCTTATTTGGGATAGATATCAATGAGTATTCACAAGGAGTTGATTTTACAGTACTTGCAACAACTATAGATTTTTTATATTTACGGTCTTCTGGATCAGCAACTGGTAGGTTTAGAGTTGATAGAAAGTTTTTAGAGTTTGCTAGAAATGCAAGAAGTATGAAAATACCAGTAGGAGCTTATCATTTTGGAGTTCCAAGTTATGATTTAACTACAGCAGATTCTCAGTGTGATGATTTTATAAATATACTTCAAGATGCATTTGGAGAAAAGGATTATGGTGATTTGTTTCCGGTATTAGATGTTGAAACTCCTACAGATAAATCCATTTCTACACAAGCATTAATAAATTGGATTGAAAGATTTAAAATCAGATTTGAAAAGAAGACAAGAAGAAGATTAATGCTTTATACAGGAGTATTTTTTGTTGAAATTTATAATAATTTCTTTATACCTAATAAGGGTTATCCATTAAAAAATATGATATTATGGATTGCTTATTATACTGCAATTAGTGGAAATGCTCCAGTTCCACCAGATGTAGGTGGATGGACAAGATGGAGAGTATGGCAATATAGTGAATCAGCAACAGTTGCAGGAGTAACTAGTAAAGTAGATGCTAATTGGGGACCAAATAGTATAGATTTATTGACTCAACCAAGAAATGTTTCTGGACTTACTGTAAGTAGAAAGGGAAATACATTAAATATAAGTTGGAAAAAGAATACTGATACAGATTTAGTTGGATATAATATTTTTGCAAATAATTATTGGATTGGTACAGTAGATGCAAAAGATACTAGTTTTTCTATAAACACAAATCAATTACCATTCAAAGTAAGTGGCCCAATAAAAATAAGCATAGAAGCATTTGATAATGATGGAGAAACATCCAAAAGGAGAAGTAGCTTTACAATATAAGTGAGATTCTAAATATTTGATTTAGCTAATCGAACTTACTCATCCGACGTTTAGGAGGAGGAGTTTCATAAATTGATTCTAAATCTTTGATTTAGCTAATCGAACTTGCTTGAAGCTCCAAATTTTTAATTTGGTTAGCTGAAAGTACACTTTAGTGTACTCATCCGACGTTTAGGAGGAGGAGTTTCATAAATTGATTCTAAATCTTTGATTTAGCTAATCGAACTTGCTTGAAGCTCCAAATTTTTAATTTGGCTAGCTGAAAGTACACTTTAGTGTACTCATCTGACGTTTAGGAGGAGGAGTTTCATATTGATTCTAAATCTTTGATTTAGACAATTTTATTAAAAGTAAAAGAATAGCGTTAATGGTGATTTGTATATAAAAAAAGAAAGTGTAAACAATAACTAAACGTAAATATACAAAAAAGAAAGGCTATTCTTTTTATTTTATAATTTATAAATAAAATAGTTTTATGAATTGTAATAATTTTATTAATTGTATTAATTTAAGGAATAGAATATAATTAAAGTTATAATGCAATTTTAAGCAATTATATATATTTTTGAGTGAGAGGAGTAAGGTTGTGAATAGTGAAAAAGCAAAGGATGGAAAGTTAAAAAACATTATAGGCAAAAACAAAAACATAATAATTATAGCATCTACTGTTATAGTATTAGGTGCAGGTATTATAGGAGCTTATATTATTAGTGTTGAAAATAAAGTTGCTGGGTGGAAAGAAAGAATATATCCAGGTGTACAAGCTTATGGTATAGACCTAGGTGGTAAAACAAAAGAAGAAGCAATAAATATACTTAATGAAGAGTTAGTTTCTTTAATTGGAAATAAAAATATAAAGGTTACAGTTGGAGATAAAAAATTTGAGTTAAAATATTCAGATATCACCCCATCAGTAAGTGCTAGTGAAACTGTAGAAAAAGCGTTACAATATGGGAAAGATTCAAGTTTATTTGATAAAAAGAAAATGATAGAAAATGGTATAGATGTAAAAGTTGATACTGTATTAAGCTATGATGAAGAAAAGGTTAATGAATTTGTAAATTATGTTAACGGGCAAGTTAAAATTAATGCAGTAGATGCATCTATTTCAATTAATGGAGGTAATATTTCAGTTATACCAGGTTCTAATGGAAAAAGTATAGATACAGAGGAATTAACAAATAAAATTAAGGCATGTATAGATCCAGATCCTGAAAAATTTGAAGAGGTATCAGTTGAAATGCATGAATATTCTCCAAAAATCACATCTAAATCATTAAATAAAATAGATGGAATAATATCATCTTATTCAACTACTTTTAGTAATAATGATTCAGGAAGAGTAGAAAATTTGAGAATAGCTAGTGGATATATTAATGGAACACTATTAATGCCAGGAGATGAATTTAGTTATAATAATACTATAGGACCAACAACTGCTGAAAGAGGATATAAAAAAGCAAATACATATGTAGGATCTAAAATAGTTCCTGATTACGGTGGTGGTGTATGTCAAGTATCAAGTACTCTTTATAGAGCTATAATTCAGGCTAATATAAGATCTACAGAAAGAAGAAATCATTCAATGACAGTTGGATATGCAGCACCAGGATTAGATGCAACAGTTGCAGCTGGATACATTGATTATAAATTTGTAAATACTTATGATTTTCCAATATATATTCAAGGATATTTATCAGGAAACAGAGTTGTATTTAATATTTTTGGTAACAAGGAAGCAATGAATGGAAAAACTTATGAACTTGTTAATGAAATATTAGAAACTTATAATTATGGAACAGAAGAAGTTAAAGACTCTACTTTAAATGAAGGAACAAGAATTGTAACATCATCTGGAGTTAATGGATGTAAAGCTAGTGGTTATTTAGTTACTTATCAAAATGGGGTGCAAATAAATAAGGAACTTATTTCAACAGACATTTATACAGCTAAAAATCAAGTTGTAAGTGTAGGAACTAAAAAGGCACAAGAACAAACTCCAGTAGAAGCAAAGCCAGAGCAAGATAATCAAGAGCAAGTAGTACCGCAATAAATAGAGTATTCTGTGAATTGATAAAATTTAAAAAGTGTAAATTAAAAAAAGTTGTCATAATATGTGTTAAAGATGTAAAATGTCAATAGCATGATATTATGACTTTTTAACATTTCATAGAAGGTATTTATAAAATATATTATATGAATTTATGTTTTAAGATCAGATTATAAGGAGTTTTACAATGAAGTATAAAATGATATGTATAGATATGGATGGTACTTTATTAGGGAAAAGGAAAAGAATTTCAGAGAGAAATAAAAATGCAATAAAACAAGCACATGATAAAGGAATTGAAATAGTTGTAACAACAGGTAGGTTGTATAATAATGCAGCATATTTTTCAAAACTTTTAGGTGTAGATTCTCCTGTAATAGCGGCAAATGGAGCAATTGTTATTGATCAAAAAAATAATGAGGTTATATATGAATGTGGTATTCCTAAAGATGAGTGTATTAAAATATTAAAAATATTAATAAAATATAATTCCTTTTTTCAATTTAACACAAGAAATATGATTTATTGTAACAATTGGATTACTAAAACAGCTACTAAAAGTTATATGACAAAACAACATTTTTTTGAGCATTTACAAGTAGAATATGAAATTGTAAAAAGTCAAGAATGTTGGATAAATATATTTAATAAGGAAGAAGTAGATAAAAGTATTGTTTTTACACCACTTAAATCAACTATGATTAAAATAAAAGATGAAATAAATAAATTAAATAGTGTAGATTGTTTTGCATCAGGGGATCATAGTTTAGAAATTAATTATAAAGATGTATCAAAAGGAAATGCAATTAAATCATTACTTGACAAATATAAAATTAAAGAAGAAGAGTTAGTTTGTATTGGTGACAATGAAAATGATATATCAATGATTAAGTTAGCAGGCTTGGGAATTGCAATGGGAAATGCAATATCTGAAGTTAAAAATATAGCAGATTATATAACAGATACTAATAAAAGAGATGGTGTAGCAAAGGCTATTGAAAAGTTTATATTAAAATAAACTTAAAAAATTAACAAAGTGTAAAATACTTTGACTATTAAAGGACTATATAGTATCATAAAATATATATAAATAGTGTAAAGTAAGATGTTATAACATCTTACTTTTTATTTTGGAAGGTGAAATTTTTGAATTTAAATATAGTTTTATATCAACCAGAAATACCACAAAATACAGGAAATATTGCAAGAACTTGTGTATTAACTGATTCAACTCTTCATTTAATAAAACCTTTAGGGTTTAGCATTGATGATAAGGCTGTTAGAAGATCAGGATTAGATTATTGGAAGGACTTAAAATTAGAAGTTCATGAATCATATGAAGATTTTATAGCTAAGTATGGAGATAGAAGAATATTTTTATCAACTACTCATGGAGGAAATATATATTCTGATGAAAAATTCCAAGATGGAGATTTTATAATGTTTGGAAGAGAATCTTCAGGTGTTCCAGAAAGTGTACATAATGCTCATATGGGAATAAGAGTACCTATGGTTAAAAGTAGCACAAGAAGCTTAAACTTATCAAATACTGTAGCAATAATAGCTTATGAAGCATTAAAACAAATTGGATTTCCAAATATGAAATAATAATGATAGGGGGTACTTGTATGGAAAAAATTAAGATTATTACTGATAGTACTTTAGATTTACCTGCAGATCTTATTAAAGAAAAGGGAATTGAAGTTTTACCTTTATTAATTAACTTTGGAGAAGAAAGCTACTTAGATGGAGTTGAAATAAACATTCATCAAATGTTAGAAAGAATAGAAAAAGATAATATTCTTCCAACTACAGCTCAAGTTACACCAAACAGATTTGAGGAAGTATTTAAAAAATATTTAGATGAAGGTTATAAAATAGTAGCATTACTTTTATCATCAGAAATGAGTGGAACTTACCAATCAGCTTGCATAGCAAAAAATATTTTAGAAAGTGATGATATTGTTGTAATTGATTCTAAAAATGTAACTTCAGGATTAGGAGTTTTAGCATTAAAAGCTTGTGAATTTAGAGATAATGGAGATAGTATTATTGAAATTGAAGAAAAAATTAAGGTGTTAATTCCAAAGGTAAGAAGCTCATTAGGATTTGAATCATTAGAAAACTTAGTAAGAGGTGGAAGACTTTCTAAAACAGCAGGTACTATAGGTAGTGTTTTAGGCTTAAGACTTATTTTAGAAGTAAAAGATGGGAAAATGGCTGTTAAAGATAAGGTTAGAGGAAGTAAAAAAGCCTTAAAGAAAATAATTTCTGATTTTGAAAATGGAAATGTAGATATGGAGTCTCCAATAGTATTATTAGAAATTTTAAATCAAGAAATTTATTTAGGATTAAAGAAATATTTTGAAGAAAATGATGTGAATTATATAGATGCTAAAGTTGGATGTACAGTTGGAATACATTCAGGAATTAAAGCATGTGGTATTTTCTTTATTGAAAAATAGTTATCATATTTGGGGCTGACGCACTGAAACTTTTATACACAATATATTGTTTTAAAAAATAAAAATCAACACAATATATTGTAGTATTTATTCTTAATGCGTCATCCCCTTTTTCATAAGGAATATTAATTAAAGTATTATAAATAAGCAGTTTAAAATATTAAAAATCAATGAAAAAAATAAACATCTACCTTGGAATATTAAGGGGGAAGTGGAATATTGTTTTTGAATATAGTAATATCAAAATACATAAAATATAAAGGTAAATTTAGAAAATAAATATATTAATTATATTAAATATACCTAAATTTAATAAATTTAATTAAAAAAAGAAAAAAATATAAAAAAAATTACTAGAAAGACTTTCAAATTTTAGATATCTGTTTTATAATAATAAATGTGGGACATAAAAGTCATTGCTGGGACATTTTTAGTCCAAAAGGAGGGGCTGAAGTGCAGGAAATATTAGAATTGCAAAAGAAGATAGTTCCTGAGCTAGTAGAAGTTCTTGAAAAACGATATAATGTTTTAAGAACAATTTATTATAACCAACCTATTGGAAGAAGAATGCTAGCAAGTGAACTAGATCTTGGTGAAAGAGTAGTTAGAAATGAAATTGATTTATTAAAATCACAAAACTTAATAGAAATAAATACCCCTGGTATGACAGTTACAAAAGATGGACAAAATGTCTTAGAGGGATTAAAAGAATTTATTTATCAAATTAAGGGATTAAATGACATTGAGAAATGTATTAAATCATTTTTAGGTGTAAAAGATGTTGTAATAGTTCCAGGAAATGTTAATGAAAATCCAGAAACAATTAAGGAACTAGGTAAAGCAGCAGCTAACTATGTAAAAAATATCATTAAGGATCATGATATAATAGCCATAACTGGAGGAAGTACAATTAAGGAAGTTGTGGAAGCTTTCCCTAAGATAAATAATGTTTCAGATATTCTTGTTATTCCAGCTAGAGGCGGAATGGGAAGAAACGTTGAAAGTCAAGCTAATTATTTAGCTGCATCATTAGCAAACAAGCTTGATGGTACTTATAAATTACTTCATATTCCAGAAAATGTCAGTATGAATGTTTTAGAAGGACTTCTTAAAGAAAAACAAATAAAAGAAGTTATTGATAATATTCATAATGCAGATATTTTAATTTATGGAATAGGAAATGCAATTCACATGGCTAAAAAGCGTGGATTATCAGAGGAATATATAAGTAAACTTAAAAGTATTGGAGCAGTTGGTGAAGCTTATGGATGTTATTTTAATAAAAATTCACAAGTAGTTTCAGAAAACACACCAATTGGAATAAATTTCAATGACTCAAAGAAAATTAACACACATATTGCTGTAGCCGCAGGAGAAAATAAAGTTGAAGCAATTATTGCTACTGAAATGAACAATGAAAAGGCTGTTTTAGTAACAGATGAAGCTGCAGGGAGAAAAATTGCTAAATTAATAGAATCTCATAAGTAGATTTTCAAAAATAGCAATTAATTAAAACTTTGAGAAATTTTTAATCATGATTTAAAATTTAATTTTAAATATATAATATCTATTTTTAGGAGGTAATTGTAATGGTAAGAGTTGCAATTAATGGTTTTGGACGTATAGGACGTCTTGCATTTAGACAAATGTTTGGAGCTGAAGGGTACGAAGTAGTTGCTATCAACGATTTAACAAGCCCAAAAATGTTAGCTCACTTATTAAAATATGATTCAGCACAAGGAAGATACGCTTTAGGTGATACAGTTACTGCTGGTGAAAACTCAATCACTGTAGATGGAAAAGAAATCAGAATATATGCTGAAGCTGATGCTTCTAAATTACCATGGGGTGAATTAGATGTTGACGTAGTATTAGAATGTACTGGATTCTACGTATCAAAAGCTAAGTCTCAAGCTCACATTGAAGCAGGTGCTAAGAAAGTTGTTATATCAGCTCCAGCTGGAAACGACCTTCCAACAGTTGTATTCAACGTAAACCAAGATATCTTAACTGCTGAAGATAACATAATTTCAGCTGCATCTTGTACTACAAACTGCTTAGCTCCAATGGCTAAAGCATTAAATGACTATGCTACAATCCAATCTGGTATAATGTCTACAATCCACGCTTACACTGGAGACCAAATGATCTTAGACGGTCCTCAAAGAAAAGGTGATTTAAGAAGAGCTAGAGCTGGAGCTGTTAACATAGTTCCTAACTCAACTGGAGCTGCTAAAGCTATCGGATTAGTTATCCCAGAATTAAACGGAAAATTAATCGGTTCTGCACAAAGAGTACCAGTTCCAACTGGATCAAGCACAATCTTAGTTGCTGTAGTTAAGGGTGAAAATGTAACTGTAGAAGGAATCAACGCTGCTATGAAAGCTGCTTCTAACGAATCATTCGGTTACACTGAAGAAGAATTAGTTTCTTCAGACATCATCGGAATCAAGTACGGTTCATTATTTGATGCAACTCAAACTATGGTATCTGAAATCGGAGAAGGATTATACCAAGTTCAAGTTGTTTCATGGTATGACAACGAAAACTCATACACTAGCCAAATGGTTAGAACTATTAAATACTTCGCTGAATTAGCTTAATTTTAATAGATAATTATATATGGATTTAGATGCTTATAAAAGCACTCTTATAAGATCCTAAACAGGGTCCGGTCTCTAAGGCATACTTATAAGACCGGGCCTATTTTAAAATTATAGATAAAACTATAAAAATTTATGAGGTGAAAAGAATGAGCTTTAATAAAAAGACAATTGAAGATGTTCAAGTTAAAGGTAAAAGAGTTTTAGTAAGATGTGACTTTAACGTACCATTAAAAGATGGAGTTATAACTGATGAAAATAGATTAGTAGGAGCTCTTCCAACAATCAAATACTTAATTGAAAATGGAGCTAAAGTTATACTTTGCTCACACTTAGGAAAAGATGCATCTAAGAGCTTAGCACCAGTTGCTGTAAGATTAAGCGAAATGTTAGGTAAAGAAGTTGTTTTCGCTAGAGACGAAGAAGTTGTTGGAGAAAACGCTAGAAAAGCTGTTGCTGATATGAAAGACGGAGATGTTGTATTATTAGAAAACACTAGATGCAGAAAAGAAGAAACTAAGAACGGAGAAGAATTATCTAAGGAATTAGCTTCTTTATGTGACATTTATGTTAATGATGCATTTGGAACAGCTCACAGAGCTCACTCATCAACTGTAGGAGTAACTAACTACGTTGATACAGCTGTATGCGGATACTTAATTCAAAAAGAATTAAAGTTCTTAGGAGAAGCTGTAAATAACCCAGTTAGACCTTTCGTTGCTATATTAGGTGGATCTAAGGTTTCTGATAAAATAGCTGTTATCAACAACTTATTAGAAAAAGTTGATACAATTATCATTGGTGGAGGAATGGCTTATACATTCTTAAAAGCTCAAGGATATGAAATCGGAACTTCTTTATGTGAAGATGATAGAATGGATTACGCTAAGGAAATGATAGCTAAAGCTGAAGCTAAAGGTGTTAAATTCTTATTACCAGTAGATCACAGAATTGCTGATGGATTCAAGGATGTTGAAGCTAAGGTTACTGAAGATCAAAATATTCCAGCTGGATATATGGGATTAGATATCGGACCTAAGACAGAAGCTTTATATGCTGAAGCAATAAAAGATGCTAAGACAGTTATCTGGAACGGACCAATGGGAGTATTCGAATTCGAAAACTTCAACAAAGGAACAATTGCTGTTGCTAAAGCTATGGCAGATGCAGATGCTACAACAGTTATCGGTGGAGGAGACTCAGCTGCTGCTGTTAATATCTTAGGATTTGGAGATAAGATGACTCACATTTCTACAGGTGGTGGAGCTTCTTTAGAATTCTTAGAAGGTAAAACATTACCAGGAATTGCTGCTTTAAACGACAAGTAGAAATAGTTAAGAGTTAGTAGTTAAGGAATAAAGTCAGCTTAGGCTGACTTTAGGAAATATAAGTTTAAGGGCTGTCGTACTAAAACTTTTATACACAATATATTGTTTTAAAAAATAAAAATTAATACAATATATTTTAGTATTTATTCTTAATGGGACATCCCCAACTAAAACTACAAACTACTCACTAAAAACTACAAACTAGTTAAGAGTGGCAAGTTGAGGAAAAAATTCAGCTTAGGCTGAATTTTAGAAAAATATATTTTTAGAAACTTCATTAGGAGTTTCTACCTTAACTTGTCATTTGTAACTGTAAACTTGTTACTAAAAACTTTTAAAAAAATTTTATTAGAGGTGAATTAAATGAGAAAAGCTATTATTGCTGGAAACTGGAAAATGCACTATACTCCAGAAGAAGCTGTTAAAGTTATAAATGAATTAAAGCCATTAGTAAAGGATGCTACTTGTGATGTAGTAGTTTGTCCTACTTTTGTTTGCTTAGATGCTGTATTAAAGGCAGTTGAAGGATCAAACATTAAAGTTGCAGCTCAAAACATGCACTTTGAAGAAAAGGGAGCTTTCACTGGTGAAGTTGCTCCAGGAATGTTAGAAGCTATGGGAGTTAGCTATGTTGTTTTAGGACACAGTGAAAGAAGAGAATACTTCAATGAAACTGATGAAGCTTTAAACAAAAAAGTTAAAGCTGCATTTGCTCATAATTTAACTCCAATCCTTTGCTGTGGAGAAACTTTAGAGCAAAGAGAAAATGGAACAACTAATGAAGTTGTTGGAGCTCAAATCAAAGCTGATTTAGAAGGTTTAGCACCAGAATTAGCAGAAAAAGTTGTTATAGCTTACGAACCAATTTGGGCTATCGGAACTGGTAAGACTGCTACTGATGAGCAAGCTAACGAAACAATAAAAGCAATTAGAAACATCTTAGCTGAAATGTTTGGTAAAGAAGTTGCTGACAAGATAAGAATTCAATACGGTGGATCAGTTAAGCCAGGAACTATAAAAGCTCAAATGGCTCAATCTGATATCGATGGTGCTTTAGTTGGTGGAGCTAGCTTAGTTGCTACTGACTTTGCTCAAATCGTAAACTACTAAAATTAATAAAAGAAATCCTTTGCTAGGGATTTCTTTTTTTGCTTTTTAGTAAACTTTTCAATTTAAAATAATTAAATATTTTTGGGTTATTTAGCAAAAAATAAATTATCAGAAAATTTTTTAGACAAACGTTTACAAGAAATTAACTATATTGTTTAGCTATAATAATTATAGTATAATAAACATGGTTCAATTAAAGGTACTAAGGACAAGTGAGGTTCAATTGTCTTTAATTATATAATGAAACTCACAGAGGTATAATTTTTTTGAAACTAAAAAGTATATATATATTTGGAGGGAATTATGGCAAAGAAACCTGTAATGTTAATGATATTAGATGGATTTGGAATAGCTCCAGCAGGAGATGGAAATGCAGTTACTGCTGCAAATAAACCAAATTATGATAAATTAGTTGCAAACTATCCTCACTCACAATTACAAGCAAGTGGTATGTTTGTTGGATTACCAGATGGACAAATGGGTAACTCAGAAGTTGGTCATTTAAATATTGGAGCAGGAAGAATTATATATCAAGAATTAACAAGAATAACTAAAGAAATAAACGAAGGTGGATTCTTTAAAAATGAAGCATTATTAAAAGCTATGGAAAATGCTAAAAATGATAATAGTGCATTACACTTAATGGGATTATTATCTAATGGTGGAGTTCACTCACATATAGATCATTTAAAAGGATTATTAAAATTAGCTAAAGAACAAGAAGTTAAAAATGTATATGTTCACTGCTTTATGGATGGTAGAGATGTTGCCCCTGGTTCAGGAAAAGACTTCGTTGTTGAATTAGAAAATTACATGGCTGAACTTGGAGTAGGTAAAATTGCTACTATTTCAGGAAGATACTATGCAATGGATAGAGATAACAGATGGGAAAGAGTACAATTAGCATATGATGCAATGGTACTTGGAAAAGGTGAAACTGCTACATCTGCTGTTGAATGTATTGAAAAATCTTATGCTGATAATAAATCAGATGAATTCGTAATTCCATGTGTTATAGAAGAAAATGGAGCTCCAACAGGAACTATTAAAAATGGAGATTCAGTAGTATTCTTTAATTTTAGACCTGATAGAGCTAGAGAAATAACTAGAGCTATAAATGATAAAGAATTTACAGGATTTGAAAGAGAAACTTTAGATTTAGTATTTGTAACAATGACTCAATACGATAAAACTTTAGAAGGTGTTGAAGTTGCTTACAGACCAGAAGCTATAACTAATACTTTAGGTGAATATGTTGCTTCTAAGGGATTAAATCAATTAAGAATAGCAGAAACAGAAAAATATGCTCACGTTACATTCTTCTTCAACGGTGGTGTTGAAAAAGAAAACGAAGGTGAAGATAGAGCTCTTATTGCATCTCCAAAGGTTGCAACTTATGACTTAAAACCAGAAATGAGTGCACCAGAATTAACAGATGAATTAATAAAGAGATTAGATTCAGATAAATATGATATGATTATATTAAACTATGCTAATCCAGATATGGTTGGACATACAGGAGTAATGGAAGCTGCTAAGGCTGCTGTTGAAGCTGTAGATACTTGCTTAGGAAGAGTTGTTGATAAAGTTTTAGAATTAGATGGAACAGTATTTATAACTGCTGACCACGGAAATGCTGAAACTATGATAGATGCTGAAACTGGAAATCCATTTACAGCACATACAACTGATCCAGTTCCATTTGTATGGGTATCTAATCATACAGATGGTAAATCTTTAAAAGATGGTAAGTTAGCTGACATAGCACCAACAATGTTAACAGTTATGGGATTAGATGTTCCTGCTGAAATGACAGGTGAATCTTTAATAAAATAGTTTTAAGGAGAGGGGATATCCCCTCTTCTTTTTTATATATTAGAAAGCATAAAATTTTTTAGAGTTGTAAAGCAGAAGAAGCTCAATAGGTTTAAATATTTATGGCAATATAAATAAATTTATCTTAGTTTATATATTTTTATCATAAAATTTGATAATCAAAATATTTGACAATAATAATAAATAAATATATAATCTCATTAAGGAATAAATAAAATAATTAAAAATTAAATGAGGATAAAAATTATGGGAATTAAGATAATAACAGATTCAGCATGTGACTTAACAAAAGAATATATAGAATCAGAAAATATAGGGTTAGTATCATTAATATTAAATTTAAATGGGAAATTAATAAAAGATGATTTAGGAAAAACATTAAGTTATAAAGAGTTTTATAATGAAATGAGAAAAGGTGCAACACCTACAACATCACAAATAAATTCATATGATTTTGAAGAAGAATTTATAAAACATATAAAGAATGGCGATTCAATTATATATATATCATTATCATCAAATTTAAGTGGTACATTTAATAGTGCCAATATAGCAAAAAATAATTTAATTGAGGAATATCCTGATGCAAAGATTTATTTAGTAGATTCATTAAGCGTGTCTGTAGGTCAAGGGTTTTTAGTGGAAAAGGCATGTGATATGAGAAATAATGGGTTAAATGCAGAGGAAATTGTTAATTGGTTAGAAGAGAATAAAAGAAAAGTAGTTCATTCTATATTAATAGATGATTTAAATCATTTAAAAAGGGGAGGACGTATTTCAAGTACAACAGCAACTATTGGAGGATTATTAAATATAAAACCAACTTTATATATTGATGATGATGGTAAATTAGTTCAAGGTGAAAAGATTAAAGGAAAGAAAAAAGCTTTAAGGTTTTTGGTTAATGAAGTAAAGGAAAGAGCTATAAATACTGAAAATGAGACATTATATATATGTCATGGAGATTGCTTAGAGGAAGCAGAAACATTAAAAAATATGATATTAGAAGAAGTTAAATTTAAAAATATAGTAATTAATTATATTGGAAATGTTGTAGGAGCCCATGCAGGCCCAGGAGTTTTAGCAGCATTATTTTTAGGAGAAAATAGATAAGTAAAAAATTAAACTGTATGTAAAATTGTAAAATATTAAGCATACAGTTTATTTTTTTATTAAAACTAAGATAAGAATTGATAAATTAACTGATAAAAAATCAGTAATACTGATTAATTTTAAGGTGTTTATTAATAATGTTGATAAATATAGCTAATTATAATACCTTATAAATATTAATATTTATGAGAGAGAATTTTAGGAGGCTATATGAGTATAAGATTTATAGAAAAAGATAAAGTATTTAAATTAGATTCAAAGGATATATCTTATATTATTGCAATAGTAGATGAAGAACAATTTGTTGGACATGTTTACTTTGGTAAAAAGATATTAGATGAAAACGTTAACTATTTATTAAGAATAGATGAACCACCATATGTTCCATCAAAAAATAATAGAGATAGAGTATCATTTTATGATAGTTTTCCAATGGAATACTCAACACATGGCATAGGTGATTTTAGAGAATCCTGCTTACAAGTAAGAGATAGTAAGGGGCATACTGCTTGTAAATTACAATATATATCACATGAAATATTTAAAGGGAAAAAAGAATTAAAAGGTCTTCCAGCTACTTTTGGAGATGAAAATGAATGTACAACATTAGAAATAACATGTTTAGATAAAGACTTAAATTTAGAAGTAGTTTTAGTATATACAACATTTGAAAATTTAGATGTAATAACTAGAAGTGTTAGAGTAAAAAATTGTGCAAAAGATTCAATAACGCTTACTAAAGTATTATCAACTTGTGTAGATTTTGATGGAATTAATTATGATATGATTTCTCTTCATGGATCATGGGCAAGAGAAAGACATATTTCAAGAAAGAAAATAAGTTATGGTAAACAAGCAGTTTCTAGTAATAGAGGGGAATCAAGTCATCAAGATAATCCATTTATAGCACTTTTAGATAATAATGCTACTGATGAAAGTGGAAACGTTTATGGATTTAATTTTGTTTATTCAGGAAACTTTTTTACTCAAATTGAAGGATGTCAATTTGATACAACAAGAGTTGTAATGGGAATAAATCCAGAAGATTTTGCTTGGGTTTTAGAAGAAGGACAAGAATTTATAACTCCAGAAGTAGTTATGGTATATTCAAATGAAGGTATAGGAAAGATGACAAGAACTTTCCATGATTTATATAGAAATAATTTAATAAGAGGTAAGTATAAAGATAAAAAGAGACCAATACTTATAAATAATTGGGAAGCAACTTATTTTGATTTTAACACAGAAAAATTAATATCTATAGCAAAAGAAGCTTCAAGCTTAGGAATTGAAATGCTAGTTATGGATGATGGATGGTTTGGAAAGAGAAATGCAGATAATTCATCATTAGGAGATTGGGTTGTTAATGAAGAAAAGATCCAAGGTGGATTAAAAAATCTTGTAGATGAAGTTAATAAATTAGGTATGGAATTTGGTATATGGTTTGAACCTGAGATGATTTCACCAAATTCAGATTTATTTAGAGAACATCCAGATTGGTGCATTCATATTGAAGGGCGTGAACCTGCATTATGTAGAGAACAATATGTTTTAGATTTATCTAGACAAGAAGTAGTAGATTATATTTATGAAAGTGTTAAAAATGTACTTTCAAGTGCAAATATAACTTATGTAAAATGGGATATGAATAGGCAATTAACAGATTTAGGGAGCATGAATGTTAATCCAGAAAGACATGGGGAGTTATTCCATAGATACATGTTAGCTGTATATGAAATGATGAATAGATTAACTACAGATTTCCCAGATTTATTACTTGAAAATTGCTCTGGTGGTGGAGCTAGATTTGATGCTGGAATGTTATATTATAGTCCTCAAATTTGGTGTTCAGATGATACTGATGCAATTGAAAGATTAAAGATTCAAGAAGGAACATCAATAGTTTATCCACTTTCTGCAATGGGGGCACATGTTAGTGATTGTCCTAATCATACAGTTGGAAGAACTACACCTTTTGAAACAAGAGGTCATGTAGCATTAGCAGGAACATTTGGATATGAATTAGATGTAACAAGAATACCAGAAAAAGATAGAGAAATGATACCAGCACAAGTTGAAATGTATCATAAATATAATGATTTAGTAAGAAGAGGAGATTATTATCGTATAGAAAATTTCTCTGAAAATCATGGGTTTGATTCTTGGGAAGTTGTATCTAAAGATAAGAAGGAAGTATTAGTTACTTGTGTTCAAGTTTTAGGAAGACCAAATTATCATAGTAGAAGAATTAAATTAAAAGGATTAGAAGAAGATGTAATATATAAAATAGAAGAAACTGGTGAAGTAATTTCTGGAGGAGCATTAATGTATGCAGGAATTAATGTTTCTTTATATGGAGATTATTCATCAAAATTAATACATTTAATTGCACAATAGTATGTAGCAAAGTAGGGGCTGTAACACTAAAAACTTATACACGATATATTGTTTTTTATAATTAAAAATAAACACAATATATTGTAGTATTTATTTTTAATGTAACAGCTCCTTTTAATTAGAAATTAACAATTTTTATTAATTACTAGCAATATTTCACAGGAGATTATATTATTATTGTAAATAATTACATATGGAAATAAAATATAAAATATCAAAACCCTAATTATTTTCATGGAGGTGTAAGAAATTAGATATAAATATTTTAAAGTTTGATGATAACGTTTTTATAGGGTTAAATAAGAGAATCTAGGGGGAAGGGTAATGAAATTTACTATAAATAAGAGGTTAGTTGCACTAGTATTAGCAACAGCAGTAGTATCAAGTCAATTTCAAACAGTAGCTTTTGCTACTGCTAATATAAATATTGATAATTATGAAAATCAAGGTGAAGAATATAAAGAAATTTATACTAATGATTTTTCAAATGATGAAAAGCCTAATGAAGTAGGTGGTGTAATTACTAATGAAGATGTGTCAATTGAAGATGAAATGTTAAAAGTTGAAACAAAATTTGATAATAGTTGGGACTGGGATAATAATAAACATGAATTAACTTTCTTTACAGAATCAGATGAAAATATGAAAAATGGTGATTTAATAAGTTTTGATATATTAGTGCCAACAGAAAAATTAGATTTTGAAGGAGAAATAAGATTTAAGGGGGCTTTAAAAGATGGTTCTTGGAGTTGGCAAGATGGAACAGATGGAGCATTTACTAAGGATAAATTTGAGGATTTAGGTAATGGATATTCAAAGGTTACAGCAATAACACGTATAGAAAGTGAATTAAATGGATTAAAGGCTGTAGTAATCCAAATAATTGGAGGGGGAACTGATTATTCTGGAGCTATTTATTTAGATAACATTAAGGTTTATCAAAATACTAGTACTGGAGATGAGGAGCTTCCAGAGGTTACTTCATTAAAATGGAGCTTTGATGATTCATTAAAAGAATGTGATGGTTGGAATTTTGCAGGTGTATGGGCACACCAAGGAAATCCAGAGGTATCTTATGATAAAAATATTGGTGGCGGATCTATAAAATTAAAACTTGATTTTACAAATGATACTGAAGCAAGTTGGAGTGAAGTTAAATTAGAAAATAAGTTTAAAGAAAAAATTAATATTAATGAATATAATGTTTTAACATATGATTTTATATATAATCCATCAGAAATGACTATTGGTTCGTTTAAAACTAAGTTATATTCAGAGGGTGCAATTGATACTTATGATGATATTAAATTAGAAAATTTAGACGATATTGATGGGGGATTAAAAAAGGCAAAAGTAAAGGTTAAGTTTGCATCAGTAAATAAGGATATAGATACTTTAACATTAGCTATAATAGGTGTTAATACAAATTATAAAGGTAATATTTATATTGACAATATAGAATTATCACAAGAAAAAGCAGAAGATATTTATGTTGAAATAACAGAAAAAATAAAGCATCAAATAGATATAGATGTAAATTCTTTGGAAGTTGCAAAAGATATAAAATTAGTTGATGAAAAAGTATCAAAGGAAACTGCATCTTTATATTCATATTTAAAAGGTTTATCAAAAACTGATAAAGTTATATTTGGACATCAAAATGACACTCATCATAAAGGTGGAAAATATGAAATTCCAGGTGATACAAGTGGAATAAAATCAGATGCTTTAGATATTACTGGTTCTATAGCAGGATTAGTAGGAATGGATACATTATCATTTACTGGAGATGAATTAGATGGTGGCGTTGATGCAGCTGTTAAGGTTGCAATACAAGCAGCACAAGAAGGTGGGATAATAACATTATCATCACATATGCCTAATTTTGAAATAGTTAAAAATAAGGGATTAGATTCAGAAGGAAATTATGATTATTCAGGATATACTCCAGGTGTAACTAAAGGAAATATAGTACAAAGAATAATGCCTGGTGGAGATTTAAATGAGGTATTCTTGGGATATTTAGATATGATTGCAGACTATGGAGTTCAATTAGAAGAAGCAGGAGTACCTGTATTATTTAGACCTTTCCATGAAAACAATGGAAGTTGGTTTTGGTGGGGAAAAGCATTTTGTGATGAACAAACTTATAAAAACTTATTTGCATATACAGTTGAATACTTAAGAGATGTTAAAGGTATTCATAATTTCTTATATGTATATTCACCTAATGGACCATTTGAAGATGAAGATGATTACTTATTTCGTTATCCAGGAAATGAATTTGTAGATGTTTTAGCATTTGATATGTATCATGATAATCCAACAGAAAATGATAATTGGATGGATGTATTAAGTGAAACAATTGAACTTGTACATGGATTAGCTAAAAAAAAGGGAAAACTTTCAGCAGTATCAGAAGTTGGTATGAGAGTTGGTTCTGGTGGAACAGCTCAAGTAGGAAATACAAGAAGGGATTGGTATAATGAAGTTTTAAATGTTGTATCAGGATCAGGAATGCCATATTTTATGGTTTGGGCTAATTTTGATGATAAAGAAAACTTCTATGTTCCATATAGAATGACTGAAACTACAGGTCATGAAATGATTAATGAATTTATTAACTTTTATAATGATGAAAGATCCATATTTGCTAAAGAAACAGGTGATTTTTTAAGTTTAAATGTAAATGTTGATGAAAACCCTTATGAATATGGATATATATTAAGTCCTATTTCAGGAACTAGAGTATTAGAAGCAACAACTATATCTGCTGTAGTTAAAAACTTAAGTGGAGATGTAAGCTTTATTATTAAAGATTCATCAGGAAAAGAAATTGAAAAAATAAATGTAAAAGATGCTGATGAAAATGGGTTATATAAAGCTAACTTAACAGAAAATATGTTAAAGAAAATAGGAGAAACTATTGGTTCTATAAACTTAGTAGTTGGAGAAAATGTTGTAAGTACTAATAAAATAATATTCAATATAGGTGAACCACAAAAATTAGCTAATGTTGTAGATGATTTTGAAAGCTATTCTGGAGAAAGTGCTTTATTATTAAATGAATGGGCAACTAATGTTGGGCCAGGATGTAGTTTAAATCCAAAACTTACAAATAAAGAAGGTAATTTTAATGGTGGAAGCTATGGATTAGAGTTTAATTATAAGATTTCTAATGCTAAGACTAGTGAAGGTTGGGCTGGTATGACAACAGCTAAAAATGTTGATTGGTCTGAATATGATGCATTACAATTATGGGTAAAACCAGATGGAAAAGGGCAAAAGTTAGTTATTCAAATAACTTCTAATGGTGAAGATTTTGAGATGTTTTTACCAGAGTTTGCATCAACTACAAAAGCACAATTATTAACATTAAAATTTGAAGATTTTGTAGGTAAGAATAAAGGTGAATTTGACCCAGCTAATATTTCAAGTATAGGTATTTGGTGCAATACTATACCAGGAGAAGATAGCACAGGGGAATGGACCGTTGAATCAACAATGTATTTTGATGACATAAAAGCAGTTAATACAGCTAATATAGATTATAGTAAGCCAGGAGAAGATATAAAGCCAGGAGAGGATGTAAAACCGGGAGGAGATATAAAACCAGGTGATGGAAGTACTGGAATAACACCAGATAAGGATGATAAAAAAACAACAGTTACAGTAAAACCTAATACAAGTTCAATTGAAAATAAGAATAATAATGGTAGTAGTAAATTACCAAAGACAGGAACAACAAATAGTGCAATGGCAATAGTAACAGCATTAGGTGCATTAATTGCAGGAATTAAGTTAACTAAAAGAAATAAAAAATAATTTATAATTAGTTATCTTATAAAATTTTAATAAATATAAAGAAACAAGCTGTGAATTTAATTACAGCTTGTTTTAATTTAATTTTATCTTACAATATAAGGTAAAGTTAAAACCATTGAAGTTCCTTTTCCTAATACACTAAATATTTCAAGACCATATTGTTCTCCATAATTAAGTTTTAAACGTCTATTAATATTTCTTAAAGCAATTCCTTTAAATTTATTATTTTTATCATTTATATAATCATTTAAATCTTTAAGCATTTCTGGAGTAATACCAATACCATTATCAGAAATAGTTAAAAGAAGTTCATTATTTATTTTTTGACCTTGAATTATGATTTTACCATTACTACTACATTCACTTAAGCCATGATAAATTGAGTTTTCAATAAGAGGTTGAATAATCATTTTAATTATTTCACATTCCATTACATCTTCAGTAATTAAATTTTCAATTGTAAATAATTGATCAAAGCGAATTTTTTGAAGGTAAATATAATTATCTATTATATTTAATTCTTCTCTAAGTTTAACAGTATTAATTTTTCTATTCATGCTATATCTTATAATAGACCCAAAGTATTCAGCCATAATAGATGTTTCATCATCATCATTAATTTCTGCCATCATATGGATTGATTCAAGAGTATTATAAATAAAATGAGGATTAATTTGTTTTTGAAGTTGTCTTAATTCAAGTTCCTTTTGCTCAATTTTATTTTTATAATTAATATTTATAAGATCGCTTATACGATTTTTCATATCATTATATGATTTAACTAATATTCCAATTTCATCATTTCTATCATAAGAAATATTAGAAGATAAATTACTTTCAGTTTGGCTTTTATCCATATTATCAATTAAATAATTAATAGGATTAAATATTCTTTTAATAAATAGTCTATATAAAACTATAAATAATATTGAGCAAAAAATGATATTAGTAACAAATGAAAAAATATATAAACTATTAATTGTATATACATTTGAGTTAGGGATAGCACTTAATAATACCCAATTAGTTAATGGTATTTTATTAGAAGTAACAACATATGGATCTATATTAGTAATACTATCAATAACTGGTGTGGTGTTTTGTGAGTTTAATTTATTAAAATAATTATCAAAATTAATTTCAGAACTTGTTGAAAGTATTAATTCACCATTAGATTTATACAAAGAAAGAATTTGATTATTATAAGGTAAATCTTTTGTTAGAATATTTAATAATTCACTTATCGGAATAGTCATTAATAATATTCCTGTAACTTCTTGATTCTTTAAATTAATTATTTTACGAGATATTCCAATTAATGAAGTGTCATCAACATTTGTATATTGAAAAATATCACTAGAGTTTATATTAGGCAAAAATGAAATAGCATCATCATTACTTAAAATATCTTTAAACCATTTTTCTTCAAAAGCATTTTTTATAATAGAATTAGAAGTATTTCTAGAAGAAAAAATACCTTCACCAGATAGATTATAAATAAAAGCACCATTTATTGATTCACTTTGAATAAGCATCATTTTACAAAGATATGTTAAGTAATTATAATCTTCGATATTATAACTTTCTTCGGATGTCAAAATATTGTGAACTTTATCTATTTCAGGAATTATTAATGGATATTTAGAAACATCAGATATATTATTAAATTTTTCATAAATTTGTTGACTAAGTGTTATATTAAAATTTTTGATAACCTTATCATTTTTACTAAATTCATATTGAGAATGAGTATAAAGATTGATAGTTGTCATTACAAAAAATAATGAGTACATAACTAAAAAGGTTAGTATAGTTATTTTTTTTATTGGTAAATTTTTGTTTAGAAACATAAAATCTCCTATTTTAAAAAATATATTTTCATAATTAAAAATTTGTGTTAATTTAAATATATAGTAAATTTAAGGAATATTCAATATTAGGAGGTTTTTTATGAGAGTAATTGTGGTAGATGATGATAAAATTATCAGAATGGGATTAATAAAAATATTGAATAAGTTATTTGAAGATATTGAAGTTGTTTCAGATTTTCAAAATGGATTATTTGCATTTGATTATTTAAAGAATAATTCAAACAAAGTGGATTTAGTAATTACAGATATTAAAATGCCTATTATGACAGGAGTTGAATTGATAGAAAAAGCAAATAAAGAATTAAAGAATCCACCAATATTTATAGTTTTAAGTGGATATGATGAATTTACTTATGTTAGGGATGTCATGAAAAATGGTGCTTTTAATTATTTATTAAAGCCAATTAAAAAAGATGAACTTAAAAAAGTAATTGAAGAAGTTGAACTTAAAATACAAGATATTAAAAAAAGGGACAAGATTATGAATAAGTCCATTGAAGTTATAAAAAAGGATTTTTTTAAACATTTGTTGTTTTCAAATTCAGATATTAATATTAAAACAGATAAAAATTTATTAGATAATATTCAATTAGATGAAAATAATTATTATCAAATGGTTGTAATTCCAATGAATAAAGAGGAAAAAGACAATAATAATAAAATGTTAAGTGCTTATTTTAAAGCAGTAACAAAAGATATTAAAGAAATTGAATATCTATATTTCCTCTATAATGATAACGTTTATATAATTTTTTATTTTAATGCTAAGGAAATACAAAATATTGAATTTATAATAAAAGAAATTGATGATAATTTAAATATATTTATTGAAAATGGAATAAGCACATTTATATTAGAAGGAACTAATAAGGTATGGGAAATCAGAGAGCAATCTAAATTAGTTAGAAAAGTTAAGGAAGAAATGGCTTACAATAAAAGGGCAAAGAAGTATTATGCTGAAGATTTAAATGAATTAGCTGAAATTTTACAAGATGATAAAAATGTATATGGTACAACATCAATTAAATTGGCAATAAAGTTTATAACTAATAATTTTAATAAAAACATAACATTAAAAGATGTATCTGATGAGGTTTTTTTAAGTCAAAATTATTTATCAGAATTATTTAAAAAAGAAACAGGAGAAGGCTTTTATGAGTTTTTATCAAATTATAGAGTTAAAAAGGCAAAAGAATTATTAATTACAACAAATTTTAAAATTTATGAAGTTGCAGAAAAGGTTGGATATAATGATTCTATTACATTTGGAAGGGCATTTAAAAAAATAACAGGAACAACACCTAATAATTTTAGAAATAATAAAATTAAACAATAATATTGTTTAAGGTAAATTAGGGGATATTTATGAGAAGCATAGAAAAACAAAAAAATATTTTTATATTAGTAATAATAATTTTATTAATACCATTATTAGGAGTGATTTTTTTATTTAGTGGTAGAAACATTAATTCCATTGTAAAGAAAGATAATAATTTAGAAGGTGATATTACATTTGTAAGTAATAGAACAGATAAGAGACAAGAAATACAAGAGTTAATAAATAATTTTGAAAAATTACATCCAAAGGTAAAAGTTAATTTAGAGCTAATAGGAGATGTACAAGCTATTTTGCAAAGAAAGGCATCAATAGGAGAATTACCAGATGTAACATTAATTCCATCAACAATTTCTAAAACCGAATATTCAAATTATTTTTTATCATTAGAAGATTTAGGGTTTAGTGATGATAATTTATATAATTATTATATGGGTGCTGGAGATGATGGAAATTTATATTGTTTAAATACATCTATAACTTGGCAAGGTGTAATTTATAATAAGGATATTTTTAAGGAAGCTAATATAAATAAAATTCCTAAAACAATAAATGAATTATTTGATCTTTGTGAAAAGGTAAAGGCACTAAATGTAACACCATTAGCAATTAATTATAGACAACAATGGACTATGGATTTATGGGTTGATGTTATTCCACATTTAATTGACAATGATTTACTAATTAATTCAACTAAAGGATATAATAATATACTTGATAGTGAAAGTGGAATGTATAAATCTTTAAATTTAGTAAGGGAAATTGTGAAAAGAGGTTATGCAGAGGAATATTTATTTAATTATGATTGGCAACAATTTAAAAATGATATGAGTTCAGGAAAAATAGCAATGGCAATTTGGAATTCAGATTTTATTTATCAAATGGAGGATATGGGAATGGATAGTGATTCAATAGGTATATTTCCAATTCCTGAAACTAAGGTAATTAAAATATATGGTGATTATATGTATGGGGTTTCAAAAAATAGTGATAATCCAGAAGTTGCTAAAGCATTTTTAAAATATATCTTTGAAGAAAATAGATATGCTAATGCAGTTAATATAATGTCTCCTTTAAAGGAAAGTAGTCAAACACAAAAAATACTTAAAGAAATGGAGCAATTAGATATTCCAATAATAACGTATACAGATTATATTTTGCAACAATCACTAGAGTATGCAAGCTTAGAAAATGAATATTTAAATATTAAAAAAGAATTAGGTCTTGATGCTAAGTTTGTTCAAAATTTTATAATAGAAGACGATATAGAATCATTAATAAATAATACAAATAAAAAGTGGAAAGAAAAAAAGGTAATAATTAAATAAAAAATATAGATATATATAATATAAAAGTATATACTTATATTTGAGAATTATAATTTTATTATAATAAAAGGGGAGATAAATTGTATGGCAAATTATATTGTATATGATATAGGTGGATCATCGGTAAAATGGTCAATAATGAATAATTTAGGAGAAATATTTATTGGAGGAAAAATTGCAATAAGTGAAGAATTAGAAGATTTTTTTGAAGAATTAACAAATTTAGTTGATAAATATAAAGAAGAATTTTCATTAGAAGGTATTGCAATAAGTGCTCCAGGTGCTATTGATTCAGATAGTGGGATTATAAAAAGTAAAAGTACTATACCATATATATATGGTGTAAACTTTAAGGAAGTATTGCAAGAAAAAACTGGTTTAACAGTTGAAATAGAAAATGATGCAAACTGTACAGCATTAGGTGAATGTTGGTTAGGAGCAGCTAAAGATACTCAAGATTCTGCATTTGTCGTATGTGGAACAGGCATAGGGGGTGCAATTGTAAAAAATAAAAGAATACATACAGGAGCACATATGCATGGAGGAGAATTTGGATATTATATCGTAGATTCTGATATTAAAAATAATAAATTTTCAACATGGAGCTTTGTTGGATCAACATTTGCATTAGCAAATGCAATTGCAAAAAGAAAAGGAATAGAAATAAATAATTTTGATGGTAAAAAGTCATTTGAAGTATATGATGCTGCAGATGAAGTTGCAATTGAAGAGGTGAATAAATTTTTTACTTATATGGCTATAGGAATTATTAATATACAATATACTTATGACCCAGAAATAATAATAGGTGGAGCAGTTTCAGAAAGAAATGGTATAATTAATGATATTGAAGCTAAAGTTAAGGAAATACTATCTTCTAATGAATGTGCTACAGTAATGCCTAAAATAAGGAAATGTATATATGGGAATGATGCAAATAAATTAGGAGCTTTATATAACTTTCTTCAAAAACAGGAGCTAGAGATATGCGTTAAATAAGAATTATAAAAGGAGTAATAGATGAATAAGTATGAAATAATAGCTGTTGATATAAGAGAAGATATTATTAAGGGTATATATAAGCCAAATGAAAAATTACCTTTTGAAAAAGAAATTTGCAGTAAATATAATGCTAGTAAAATGACTGTAAAAAAAGCATTAGATTTATTAGTTTCAGAAGGATTAATTGTAAAAAGGCGTGGTTCAGGAACTTTTATTAAAGATATTACTGAAAAAGAAATACATGGAATAATAGATAAAAAACAATTTGCAGGATTGACATATAATAATATTGAACATAAAGTAACCAGTAAAGTATTAGAATTTGCAGTAATCAATGCAGATGAAAAGATTTCAAGTATGCTTAAAATTGAAGTTAGAGATTTTGTTTATTTAATAAATAGAGTTAGATATGTTGATAAAGAACCATTAGTAATAGAAAAAACATATATGCCTTTAAGTGTGATTCCTGGAGTGAAAATGAAGGATGTAGAAGGTTCTATATATAATTATATTAGGGAAGAGTTAGGGTTTAAAATACAAAGTGCACATTCGACTATAAGAGCTGATAAAAGTAGTGAAAGTGATAGAAAATACCTAAAATTAAAAAGTGATGAGCCAATAATAGAAGTGGAGAGAGTTGCATATTTGGATAATGGTAAGGCTTTTGAATATTCTTTTGCTAGACATAGATATGATAAATACGAATTCAAAACTATTACAGTAATTTAATAGAAAAATTTACTTAAAAAATAAGGAGAAGTTAAAGGCTTCTCCTTATTTTTATGTTTAAAATTTTTATATAAAACAATAAAAACATATGATTTTGGAAAAGCTAACAAAAATTAAGACTGATTTATGTAATTATAAATAAATCATACGATTTATAAATTAAAATTATGATGTAATACCAAAAGCATAGAATAGTTATTTTAAAATCTGTAAAATTAAAATGTAAACAGGAAAACGTTTGCTGAAAGATGAGAAAATATTAATTTTCAAGGGGGAGAATTACAATGAAAAAAAGATTATTAAGTGTCATTTGCGCAACTACAATAGCAACATCACTTTTTGTAGGTTGTTCATCATCAACAGGATCTAGTTCTGGAGATAGCAAAGGTGAAGTTACATTAAAAGTTTTAACACATAGAACAGATATAAAAGATACTGTGTTAAAGGAAGTTGGAGATAAGTATTACCAAGAAAAAGGTGTAAAAATTGAGTGGGAAGCAATTACTGATTATCAAGGAATTGTTCAAACAAGAATGAATACTAAAGACTATGGTGATGTATTAAATATATTATCATCATTTAAAGCAAGTGAATTAGGAGAATTTTTTGAACCATTTGGAAAATTAGAAGATTATAGTGATTATGTTGGAGTAGCAGAAAGAGCTGACTTAGATACAGATACTGTATATGGTATTCCAAATGGATTAGGTGCAGATGGAATAGTTTATAATAAAAAAGTTTTTGATGCAGCTGGATATGATGAATTCCCAAAAACTTTAGATGAATTATATGAAGCTTTAGGAAAGATTAAGGAGCAAGATGGTGTAGTTCCAGTAGCAATAAATTCAAAAGATTTATGGCCATTAAGCCAATATGATGCTGTTTCTTCAGTAATTTATGGAAATCCATATTACTATAGAGATATGTGCAAAATGGATAGCCCATTTTCTGCAGGAAAGCCAACTGGAGATATGTTGGAAATTCTTTATAAATTTGTTAGTGAAGGTTGGGTTGAACAAGATTTAGCTACAACTAACTGGGAACAATCAAAAGTTGATATGGCAAATGGTAAAATTGGTATGATGACTTTAGGTATGTGGGCAGTTTCACAAATTCAAGATGTAAACAAAGATAATGCAGATGACATTGGTATAGCACCATTCCCAGCAACTAATTCAGGAGAATTAAAAGCAGGAGCAGGTCCAGACCAATATTTAGGTGTAAGTGTACATTCTAAGCATAAAGAAGAAGCTAAAGATTTTGCTATTTACTTTGCAAATTGTTTAGAGTATTTAGATGCTTCAGGATTTATCCCAGCTAACCAAAAACTCGAATCAGGTAACCCTGTTGTTAAAGCATATCAAGATTCAGGTGTTGAATTAATGTTTGCAGATCCAGCACAAGCAGACCAAGCAGCTAGTGATTTAACTACAGAAATTGCTAATGAATCAGGAATTAAGTTCTGGGAAGGAACTTATATTCAAAATGCTGTAATTGCAGCTAAGAAGAGCAGAGCAGATTTTGACAAGGTTATTGAAGATTATAACACTAAATGGAATGCTAATAAGGAAAAGCTATCTAAATAATAAGATAAAAATAATGGGAAGTATAAATTACTTCCCTAATTAAAAATTTATTTTAATAATAAAAAGTCTCTAAATTAATGTAAATAGAGCATAGTAAAAAAGGAAAGAAGTCGTAAAGGAGGAGAAAATGTGTTTAAAAATGTAAGTTATAAAACACAACGAAAATTAATAATAACACTATTCTTACTAATTCCACTTACATTACTGTTTGTATTTACATATTTACCAGCAATAAATATGATAGCTTACAGTTTTACTGATTGGAAGGGGTATGGAGCTAAGAATTTTGTAGGAATGCAAAATTATATAAATATATTTAGTGATCCAGAAATTTTTTCAGTATTAAAAAATAGTTTATACTACTTTGTTGGTGGGTTAATACAATTAGGTTTATCATTCGTATTTGCAGTAATACTCAATTCTAAAATTAAAGGTAAAGGTTTCTTTAAATCATTATTCTTTTTCCCTTATTTAATCAATGGTGTTGCAATATCATTAATGTTCTTATTCTTTTTCCAACCAAGTGGTACATTAGATACTGTATTAAGCATGTTAGGATTAGATGGGATGATTAGACAATGGCTTGGAGATGCACATTATGTTAACTTTTCTTTAGCATTTACATCAATTTGGAGATTTTTTGGATATAACTTTATTATATTCTTAGGAGCATTACAATCAATTTCTGATGAAGTCTTAGAAGCAGCAGATTTAGATGGTGCAGGGGATTGGCAAAAAATAAGATATATTTATATCCCTTCAGTTAAGAGAATAATCCAATTAAACTTAGTATTAAATATTTCAGGAGCAATATCAGTATTTGAAATACCATATATTATGACTGGTGGAGCAAATGGTAGTTCAACATTCGTTATTGAAACAATGAAAACAGCATTTACTTATAATAAAGTAGGTAAGGCATCAGCAATGGCAGTTATAGTAATGCTTATAGTTGCAGCTGTAGCAGCAATTCAAAATATATTCTTTAAGGAGGATAAGGAATATGCAAAATAGTACACAAATAAATACACAAAGAGCAGGAATAGATAAAGAAATACTTGCTTTAAGAGCAAAAAGTATATTTTTTAAAGTATTAAAATATGCAGCATTAATATTAGCATCAATTGTTTTTATCCTTCCAATAGCTACTATATTTTTAGCATCTTTTAAAGAATATAATGAATTTTATTCAACAAATAAGTTATCATTACCAGCAAGCTTTTTAAACTTAGATAACTTTAAAACAGCATTTATTCAAGGTGGTATGCTAAGAGGGTTCTTTAATACAGCATTTATAATGATAATTTCTTTAAGTGGTACAATATTACTTGGAGCAATGGTTGCATATGTATTACACAGATTTGATTTTAAATTAAAGAAAGCAGTATTGCTTATTTACATGGTACCAATGTTCTTACCAATGGTAACTACTCAAGTTGCTACATTCCAAATAATGAGCAGACTTGGATTATACAATAGTCTTTGGGCTCCAATAGTATTATATTTAGGAGCTGACGTTATGAGTATTTTCATAATGATGCAATTTATGGATTCTATTCCATATTCAAATGATGAAGCAGCAATGCTTGAAGGTGCATCATACTTCTATATATTCACAAAATTAATAGTTCCACTATTAAAGCCAGCTATAGCAACAGTTATAATAATTCGTGGAGTTGGTATTTACAATGACTTCTATACACCTTTCCTTTATGCGCCAGGTGATAATATGGGAACTCTTGCAACTTCACTTTATAAGTTCATGGGACCATATGGAGGTCAATGGAATGTTATTTGTGCAGGAGTTATATTAATAATGATTCCGACATTAATAGTGTTCTTAGCATTACAAAAATACATTTACAATGGATTTACAGCAGGAGCAGTTAAGTAAGTGACAAGTGAGAAGTGACAAGTGAGAAGTGGCAAGTTAAGGAGGAAACTCCTTGGGGAGTTTCTGAAAATATAAATATATTTTATTAAATTCAGCATTAGCTGAATTTACATCTTAACTTGAAACTTGTCACTTGAAACTTGCCACTAAAAAAAAGCGGGGTGATAGCAATGAAGGAAAAGACGTATAGATTTGTACATATTTTATATGTTTTATTAATAACAAATATACTTTCAATTTTATATTTAGCAGTAGGATTATTTGCATTAACAATAGTACCTGTTGTTTTTACAAATATTGAAATTTCTACAATGTTATTAAATGATGAAATTGATGGATATTCAGGAATTTTAAAAATATTCAATGAAGGAATGAAAAAGCAATTTAAGGAAAATAAAAAGTCATCAATATTAACAGGTATATATACATTAACAATAGTTATTGCAATTTTCATGTTAAGAAGAATACAAATGCCTATTGCAAGTGTATTAAATTATTTCTTTGTATATTTGTATATTGTTATTGTAATATATTGGGCATATTATTCTTTATATGTAGTTATAAAAGAAAAAAATATAAAATATATTGATGCATTAGCAATAATGTTCATGAAACCTAAGAAATTATTTACCACAACAGCTTTATTTGCTTTATTCATGGCTATGGGGATATTTAGAAAAGAGTTTTTGGTTATTTTAGCCATTGCTATTATTTCAGCTATGTTTGTAAAAATAAATAAAAGTACTATAGAGACATTAGAGATAAAGAGATAAATTAAGGAGAATTTTATGGGTTTATCATTTGATATTAAAAGTTTTAATTTTATAACATGGGATTGGGGAGCAGATGTAAGCTTAGAAGAAGCAAAAAAGGAAATTGATTATCAAATTTTAAATTGCAATATAAATGCAGTAACTTTTGCTTTTGCAGCACAACAAGATCATTGCTATTCAACAACAATAAATTGGACTGGAAGCCATATGCCATGTGATGAAACATTAAAAGATCTTATCAAATATTCAAAGCAAAAGGGACTAAAGACATTAGTTAAGCCTATGTTAAATGTATCTGATGGATATTGGAGGGCATATATTAGATTTTTTGATGAAGATGTTCCTTGTGAACCAAAATGGAAGGATTGGTTCAAAAGTTATGGAGAATATATAAAACATTATGCAAAATTTTGTGAAGAAAATAATGTTGATATTCTTATAATTGGCTGTGAATTAGTAGGGACTGATCATAGGGATGATAAATGGAAAAGTTTAGTAAAAGAAATAAGAAAAATATATAATGGATTACTAACATATAATTGCGATAAATATCAAGAGCACAATGTTAAGTGGTGGGATGTATTAGATTATATTTCATCTTCAGGTTACTATCCAGTAGGTACTATTTCTAAGGAATTAAATAGAATTGAAGATGTATGCAAAAAATTTAATTTACCGTTTATATTTACAGAAGCAGGATGTCCATCAGTAAAGGGAGCATCAAGCATACCAAATGATTGGTTTTTAATTGAAACAGGAGATGTATGTGAAGAAGATCAATATAATTATTTTAATGAGCTTTTTGAAGAATGTTCTAAGAGAAAGTTTGTAAAAGGATTTTGCTTATGGGATTGGCCAATAAAATCACCACAGAATGAAATGAATAAATACAAGAAAGATTATAGTGTTAAATTTAAAAAAGCAGAAAATTTAATTTTTCAGTATTTTAGAAAATAAGAAATAGACTATTGTAAAAGTATAAAATAATTTTACAATAGTCTATTTTGTTAATATTTAAAGTGAAAAAACATACAAAAATTATTAAAAATTAGCAATTAATAAGGTTTGAATAATTTTTCATTGAAGATATGAAAATGTTAACATATTATAATTGTGTAAACTAATATATATATATAAATTTACGTTAGAAAGTGAATATAATTTCAAAATAAATATATAGGAAGTGGAGGATAATTAAATGATTTACGATTTAAAGAAACGAGCAGAAGAAGAATTAGTAAATAATTTAGGCCATTTTTGGCTTAAATTAATAGATAATGAAAATGGCGGATTCTATGGAGAAGTAACTTATGATTTGAAGGCAAATAAAAAAAGTGAAAAAGGTGGAATTCAAACATCTAGAATATTGTGGTTCTTCTCAGCGGCTTATTGTGCAACAAAAAATGAAGAATATAAAAAAGCTGCCACTAATGCTTATGAATTTTTAAGAGATAAATTAATTGACGAAGAATTTAAAGGTGTATATTGGATGGTAGATTATTTAGGAAATCCTATAGATACTAGAAAACATATATATTGTCAATCATTTGCTATATATGCATTAAGTGAATACTATAAAGCAACTAAAAATGAAGAAGCTTTAAATTTAGCTATGGAATTATTTGAGTTGATTGAAGGTGTTGGATTTAATAAAGAAAACTCAGCGTATTTAGAGGAATTTGATAGAGAGTGGAATATTACACCAAATGAAATGTTAAGTGAAAATGGTGTTATTGCAGAAATTACAACTAATACACATTTACATGTTTTAGAAGGTTATACTACTCTTTATGAAATAACTAAAAATGAGGCTGTACGAGAAAAATTAAAGAATCTTATATATACTTTCTATAATAAAATTTATGATAAAGAAAATCATTTCTTAAAGATATTCTTTGATGGTAATTGGAATACAATTATTGATGTTAAGTCATATGGACATGATATTGAAGCAAGCTGGCTTATAGATGAGGCTTATAAAGTGTTAAATTTAAAAGATGAAGCTATTGAAAAAATGATAATTGATATAGCATATAATATTAAGTCTCAAATTCAAGAAGATGGTTCATTAATTAATGAATCTGAAAATGGAGTTAAAGATTACACTAGAATTTGGTGGGTTCAAGTTGAAGCAATGGTTGGATATTTAAATGCTTATGAAAGAACTCATGATGAAGAATTCTTAAAGATAGTTAATAATTTAATGAAATATACTATGGAAAATATGGTTGATAAAAGAGAAGGTGGAGAGTGGTATTGGTCTATAGAACCAAATGGAAAGCCAACTGAAAGAAGTGTTATTGAACCATGGAAAACACCTTATCACAATGGAAGATTTTGCTTAGAATTTATGAAGAGGATAGGAGAATAGAAAATGATACATGAAAAATATTATGAAGTAAAAGAAGCACAAGAAAAATTAATAACAAGAAAAAATGAAATAGATACAACTTGGTATAATGGTGTTTATGATAAGTATAAATATCCAGTAATAACTAGACATCATGTTCCAGTTGAATGGAGATTTGATTTAAATAAAGAAACTAACCCTTATTTCATGGAAAGATTAGGGGTTAATGCAACTTTAAATGCAGGTGCAATTTATTTAAATGGAAAATATTATTTGGTTGTAAGAACTGAAGGATTAGATAGAAAATCTATATTTGCATTAGCATCAAGTGAAAATGGATTAGATAACTTTAGATTTGAATCATTAATTCAATGGGAAGATATATGTGAAGAAGAAACTAATATTTATGATATGAGACTTGTTAAGCATGAAGATGGATATATTTATGGAATTTATTGTTCAGAAAGAAAAGATCTAGATGCAGAACCAGGGGATACATCTTCAGCAGTAGCTCAAGCTGGTTTAGTTAGAACTACTGATTTAAAGAATTGGACAAGATTACCTGATATAAAAACACCAAGTCCACAACAAAGAAATGTTGTATTACACCCTGAATTTGTAAATGGAAAATACATGCTTTATACTAGACCACAAGATGGATTTATTTCAACTGGGTTAGGTGGAGGAATTGCATATGGATATTGTGATGATATGACTAATCCTGTTATTACTGAAGAAAAGATAATGCATGAAAAGAAATATCATACAGTATATGAAGTTAAAAATGGACAAGGGCCAGCTCCAATTAAAACAGAAAAAGGATGGATTCATATAGGACATGGTGTTAGAAATACTGCTGCAGGATTAAGATATGTTCTTTATACTTTTGCAACAGATTTAGAAGAAGCATCAAAAATTATTGCATTACCAGGAGGACATTTCATAGCACCTTATGATGATGAAAGAGTTGGAGATGTATCTAATGTAATTTTCTGCAATGGTTTGACAGTTGATGAAAATAATAATGTTAACATCTACTATGCATCAAGTGATACTAGATTACATGTTGCAACAACAACAGTAGATAAATTAATAGATTACACATTTAACACACCAGCAGATCCATATAGAGCTCTTCTTTGTACAGCACAAAGACAAGAACTTATAAATAAAAATATGGAATTACTTAAAGGTGAAAAATAAAATATATCTAACAAAATAAAAGAATTGTCTCACTTTATTAACTAGTGAGGCAATTCTTTTTTGGAGTTTAAATTTATTTTTAATTTAAATGGTTAAATATAATTTTTAGATAAGAATTATATTTAATAGCTAATAAAATCAGTGATAGGGTATGAATATAGTTTTATAAGTATATGATTGTGTTATATCAAAATGTTGTTAACAACATTTTGATATAACACAATCAT
>ERZ838225.178-NODE-178-length-99901-cov-9.017547_pt1 | contig 99901 bp, 84 predicted proteins | sample MGYA00519684_ERZ838225 | MGnify/ENA primary metagenome ERZ838225 (study PRJEB31850, sample SAMEA3708829) | human gut metagenome | biome: human gut; feature: human-associated habitat; material: faeces | place: China | collected 2014 ... | reverse complement strand
ACATTACTTTGAAAGACCTGCTTCAAGTGTCCGGCTCGTGAAATCCATTCACCTTAGTGCTTTGCTATAAATATTGGCTAATCCGTGAACTGCAATCTTTGGAATATTTTTAAGATTTAATATCTTACCCTTGTCTTCATTATAGATTACCAGTATAATATAATCAAATACATATACTTTTATAGTTATTATAGTGTTTAAGTTATAGTATTTTTAATATTTTTTACAAAAAAACACGATAAGGATGGTATTTTTATGTTTCAGGGAATGGAATATGTTTACCAAGTTTACAAGGATAAAAGTTTTTCAAAAGCAGCTGCGAACCTTTTTATTTCACAGCCTTCTTTAAGTGCTAATGTAAAACGAGTAGAAAAAAAGGTTGGTTTTCCTATTTTTGACCGCAGCACAAAGCCGCTTTCTTTGACGGAGTGCGGAAAAGAATACATCCGATGCGTGGAAGAAATTCTCGCAGTGGAAAAGGGATTTTCGCAGTTTGTCTATGATTTTGACAATTTGGAAACAGGAACTTTAACGCTTGGTGGCAGCAATCTGTTTTCATCCTGGATTTTGCCATCTCTCATCTCAAACTTTGCACCACACTACCCAAACATTAGAATCAATTTAATTGAAGAAAATACAACACAGTTAACTGAACTTTTGCAGAAGGGTATTGTCGATCTGATTTTAGATAACACAACTCTTGACTCTGCTGTCTTTGACAGCAAATTATATAAAGAAGAACATCTTGTGTTGGCTGTTCCACACTCTTTTTCAATCAACAGCGAATTAACCTCCTTTCAGATTCCAAATGATCTGATTGAGCGAAAAGATTTCCAGATGGATTCTGTGCCAGTTGTTCCGCTTCGTTTATTTTCAGATCTTCCATTCATTATGCTGCGAAATGAAAACGATACCGGCAGACGTGCCCGTCTAATTTGTCAGGACAGCAATTTCAAACCCAATATCATTTTAAATATGGATCAGCAGATGACTGCTTATAACATCTGCCAATCTGGTCTTGGAATCTGCTTTATAGGTGATATTATTTTGAGCCGTATTCCACACAACAAAAATGTAGTCTATTATCGGCTTCCTACTCAGCACAATACAAGACGCGTCTGCTTTTATTGGAAAAAAGGACGTTATTTTTCGCGCGCCATGGAAGAATTTTTAAATGAATGCTGTCTTATGGATGAATCTCCCAGTGCATTTACATGAATGAAGTCTCCACGCCCATGCAATACACTGCCCTACAAACGTGGTACCCTGCCGGATTTGATAGATAAAAAATGGGCTGCAACCTGTTTTCACAGATTACAGCCCATTTTTATTTTTACCTTAAAAGGTTACTTAATTACTTATTGTTTAATGCAGCCTGTGCAGCAGCCAGTCTTGCGATCGGCACACGGAACGGTGAGCAGGAAACATAGTTTAAGCCTACCTTATGGCAGAACTCTACGGAGCTTGGATCTCCACCGTGCTCACCACAGATACCGCACTTTAAGTTCGGTCTGGTAGCGCGTCCCTTTTCAACTGCCATCTTAACCAGCTGGCCTACGCCCTCCTGATCAAGTCTTGCAAATGGATCGGACTCGTAGATCTTAGCCTTGTAGTAGGAATCTAAGAACTTACCTGCATCATCACGAGAGAAACCAAAGGTCATCTGAGTCAGGTCGTTTGTACCAAATGAGAAGAACTCAGCTTCCTCAGCGATCTTATCAGCGGTCAGTGCGGCACGCGGAATCTCGATCATGGTACCGATATGATACTGCATGTCGGAATTCTTTTCCTTCTTAACCTGCTCTGCAACTTCTACAACAACGTCCTTAACGAACTTCAGCTCTTTCTTCTCGCCTACTAACGGAATCATGATCTCTGGAACGATGTCATAACCCTTCTCCTGTGCAACTTCGATAGCAGCTTCCATAACGGCTCTTGTCTGCATCTTAGCGATCTCAGGATAGGTAACAGCCAGACGGCATCCACGATGACCCATCATTGGGTTGAACTCATGCAGGGAATCACAGGTAGCCTTTACTTCCTCAACGGTCAGGTTCATATCCTTAGCCAGTGCTGCGATATCTTCCGGATCGGTAGGAACGAACTCATGCAGCGGCGGATCCAGGTAACGAACTGTCATCGGACGTCCCTCAAGAGCCTCATACATAGCCTTGAAGTCAGCCTTCTGGAACTGAAGAAGCTCTGCTAATGCAGCCTCTCTCTGCTCAACAGTCTTGGAAAGGATCATCTTACGGATCTTCGGGATTCTATCCTCACCGAAGAACATATGCTCAGTACGGCAAAGACCGATACCCTCTGCACCAAGTCTTACTGCATTTAAAGTATCTGCCGGAGTATCTGCGTTTGTACGTACGGACAGCTTTCTGAACTGATCAGCCCAAGCCATAACACGTCCGAAGTCACCACCTACAGATGCCTCAACGGTCTTGATGTCGCCCTTATAAATCTTACCAGTAGTACCATCCAGAGAAATGTAATCTCCCTCATGGAATGTGTAGCCACCTAACTCGAAGGTCTTAGCCTCCTCGTCGATCTTGATCTCGCCGCAGCCAGATACACAGCAAGTACCCATACCACGTGCAACTACTGCTGCGTGAGATGTCATACCACCACGAACAGTCAGGATACCCTGAGATGCATGCATACCCTCGATATCCTCTGGAGAAGTCTCAAGACGAACCAGGATAACTCTCTCGCCTCTGCCGCCCTTACCAGCAGCCTTAGCCTCGTCTGCAGTAAAGTAAACCTTACCAGCAGCAGCACCTGGAGATGCCGGAAGTGCAGAACCGATAACCTCACCTGCCTTTAATGCAGCGGTATCGAATGTTGGATGAAGCAGCTGATCAAGAGACTTTGCCTCGATACGGCATACAGCTTCCTCAGGAGTAATCTGTCCCTCATCTACAAGGTCACAAGCGATCTTGATAGCAGCCGGAGCGGTTCTCTTACCGTTACGTGTCTGCAGGAAGTACAGCTTGCCTTCCTCGATGGTGAACTCCATATCCTGCATATCATGGAAGTGATTCTCAAGATTTGTAGCCAGATCCATGAACTGCTTGTAAACTTCTGGCATAGCCTGCTCCAGAGTAGAGATCGGCTGTGGTGTACGAACACCAGCAACAACGTCCTCGCCCTGTGCGTTTAACAGGTACTCACCGAAGATACCCTTTGCACCAGTAGATGGGTTACGTGTAAATGCAACACCTGTACCAGATGTCTCACCCTTGTTACCGAATACCATGGTCTGTACGTTTACAGCGGTACCCCAGTCACCCGGAATATCATTCATACGACGGTATACGATAGCACGCGGATTATCCCAAGAACGGAATACAGCCTTTACAGCCTCCATCAGCTGTACAGTAGGATCCTGTGGGAACTCACTTCCCATAGCATCAAAGTAAACCTTCTTAAAACGAACAATCAGTTCCTTTAAGTCATCAGCGGTCAGCTCTACGTCGTAGGTTACACCTTTCTCAGCCTTGATCTCATCGATGATCTTCTCAAAATGGCTCTTCGGAACCTCCATAACAACGTCAGAGAACATCTGGATGAATCTTCTGTAAGAATCGTAAGCAAATCTTGGATTGCCAGTCTTCTTTGCGAAGCCTTCAACAGATACATCGTTCAGACCCAGGTTCAGGATGGTATCCATCATACCTGGCATGGATGCACGTGCACCAGAACGAACAGAAACAAGTAACGGATCCTCTACGTCGCCTAACTTCTTGCCATTGTACTCCTCTAACCACTTTAATGCATCAAAGATCTGAGTCTGAATTTCATCAGAAATCTTCTTTCCGCAGTTGTAATACTCGGTACATGCCTCAGTCGTTACAGTGAAACCCTGTGGAATCGGCATGCCAAGACCGGTCATCTCAGCCAGGTTGCAGCCCTTGCCTCCGAGAAGATTTCTCATAGAAGCATTGCCTTCCTGGAACTTGTAAACCCACTTAGCCATTATAAACCTCCTAAAAATAAGGGATTGCTCCCGGTTTTCTTTTGTGTCCAAACAGACCTTTACTGTTTTCACAGACACTCTGTTAATATTATAACATAATCTGGCAATTAGTAAAGTGGAAAATCCTAAAAAATCTTGTATTTTTATTTTTCCTATAGTAAAATAGATGACATGGCTAGATGATTCTTGTTTTTTTGTCAATCAATCTTGCTAATTTGCTGTATTTTGTGAACATATATTTGTTTTTTTATAAAAAACTCTATAAAAACCCTCATTTGCAAAAACAGCAATCTCATACTTGTGTCTGCTTACACCAGCAGATTACGGAAAGGCATGGTAATTTATATGACAACTCCAATTCTCCCACATAATCATGGGGATATCCATAACGTTCTTGAGGCAATGCCCTCTAAAGATACCTGTGCAGATATGGCCAGTGCCTTCAAACAGCTTTGTGACGGTACACGTCTTCAGATCTTCTGGCTGCTGTGTCACAGTGAGGAATGCGTACTTAATATCTCTGCTGCTGTCGGCATGAGTGCTCCCGCTGTCTCCCATCACCTGCGCTGTCTAAAAGATGCAGGGCTGATCACAGGAAATCGACATGGAAAGGAAGTACATTATCACATTGCCTCCACCACACAGGCCGCGCTCCTTCATCACTTTGTTGACAGCTACCTGCATACCAGCTGTCCCGGTGAATTTGACAGTCAGGGAATTTCACACTCACAGACTGAACATTTTCAGCATGAATCCTGTTCATGCGGCTGCTCACATTCTGACAATTAATAATAGGAGGCTTTTCATGACCGTTTTACCTAAAGATCCAGTAATTCTTTTAAGCTATATCAATACGCAGCTTCGCGATTTTTATCCAAGTCTTGACGAACTATGCAGCAGTCTAAACGCAGACAAACAAACACTCTGCAACACCCTCGCTCAGATTGATTATTATTATGATGAAACATCCAATCAATTTGTTTAAAGCTATTTCATTCAAACAAAGCTGATTTTTTGCACAGAAAGGCAGGTTTTTATGGCAGCTTCATCCTTCGGCACTATTTTTCGTATTACTACATGGGGCGAGTCACACGGTCCATCAATCGGCGTTGTCGTTGATGGCTGTCCGGCAGGGCTTTTTCTCTCAGAAGAAGATATCCAAATGCAGCTAAACCGCAGACGTCCAGGACAATCACGTTACTCTACCCCACGAAATGAGGCAGATCGTGTTCATATTCTCTCTGGTATATTTGAGGGACGCACAACTGGTACACCAATTGCTATGGAAGTAATCAATGAGACACAGCGCTCTAAAGATTATTCCGAAATTGCAAATAGCTATCGCCCTGGTCATGCAGATTATACATTTGATCAAAAATATGGTTTTCGCGATTATCGCGGCGGCGGACGCTCATCCGGTCGTGAAACAATCGGACGTGTGGCAGGCGGTGCTGTGGCTATGAAGCTTTTAGAGCAGCTTGGCATTTCTATTACTGCCTATGCCTCATCTATTGGACCTGTTACGGCCAACACATTTTGTCCTGAAGAGATTGACAACAATCCATTCCATCTGCCAGATGCAGAAGCTGCTGCAATGGCACAAGAATATGTTGACCGCATGATGGAAGAAAAGGAATCCTCCGGAGGTGTAATCGAATGCCGCATCATGGGTGTTCCAGCTGGCCTTGGTGATCCTGTATTTGAAAAACTTGATGCTAATCTTTCTAAAGCGCTTGTCTCTATCGGTGCTGTTAAGGGAATTGAAATCGGTGATGGCTTCGCAGCAGCACATGCTGTCGGCTCAGAAAACAACGATTCCTTCTATATTAATGAGGATGGAAATACCGCCAAGAAAACCAACCATGCAGGCGGCATTCTGGGCGGCATAAGTGATGGTGATACCATTATTGTTCGTGCAGCAGTTAAGCCTACACCTTCGATCTTCCGTCCGCAGCAGACAATTTCACGCAATAAGGAACCGATGGAACTGACGATCAAAGGTCGCCATGATCCTTTGATTGTTCCTCGTGCTGTTGTTGTCGTTGAGGCGATGTGTGCGCTTACCATTGCAGACAGTCTGCTTCTCAATATGACAGCGCAGATGGACGGTGTGCTTCGCTTCTATAATAATAAATAATATCATCATACATCCTTGTGATCACGAAAATAACATATCATCTCATTTGTCAGGCTCAGGTCATCGTAAGAATCCTGAGCCTGATCAATTTTGTCGCGCTCGATCCACTCGGCAACAGCGAGTTCTTCCTTATCAAGACGAATATCCTGTTCTCCATCTGCCTCACAGAAAAATCCAGTAAGCAGCGTATCTGTAAAGGACCACGGCTGGCTCTTATAATAGCGAAGATTCTTTATTCGAATACCTGTCTCTTCCATTACCTCTCTTGCTACTGTCTGCTCAAGTGTCTCTCCAATCTCGGTAAAGCCTGCTACAAGTGCATATCTAGTATATGTTCTTCCTGCATACTTTGTCATAAGAAGCTTTGACCCCTTCGTTACAGCAATAATAACTGCCGGATTTATACGCGGATATACTCGGCTGCCGCACTTCTCGCAATAAAGCATACGCTCCTTATGATCTTTCTTTAATAAGCCACCGCAGTGACCGCAGTAACGATTGTTTCTATACCAGCCATCAAGCTGAAGCGCCGTAATTCCAGCAAAAGCAATAAAACGAGGCATTATCTCACGCATATCACGTCTGTTTTTCCATGCTCCCGTAAGTCCTTTTGTATTTTCAAGTGCCTGTAAGCGATCTGATGGACCAGATGTCATGTTGCTCTCATCCTCAATCAATCCCGTATCGTCCTTCCCTGTCATCTGCTTTAAAAAATAATGTCTTCCGTCAATGGCAAATAAATAAACAGCACCATAAAGCGGCTCTGCAAGCTCCTTGAATGTTGGTATGTACCAGCTGTTCTTTTCTTTTTTATCTTGGCATAACAGCGCTGTTCCATCCTTTATGCAAATACAAAAATCTGTGATTTGTGGCTGATATTCAATATAATGATTATCATATTGATGTGGTGTAATATCCTGTATCATGTTTTTCTCCTCCTGCAAATATCCTATCACAGTTACAAATCATATGCAATTAGTTCTGTTTAAACAGGAACCACAATATATAAACAAACATATCCTATAAGGAGCAAACTTTTTGAGGATTCCTACATGCCAACTGTTATTATTGATCCCGGCCACGGCGGAATGGATCCCGGTGCTGTCTATAAGGGAAGACAGGAAAAAGATGATAATCTTAGACTGGCTCTTGCCGTCGGTGAACTACTCTCTCAAAACGGTGTTGATGTTTTGTATACACGCACAGATGATGTTTATGACAGTCCTTATCGAAAGGCAATGATTGCAAATGAAAGCGGTGCTGATTATCTAATATCCTTCCATCGAAATGCCTCTCCAATCGCAGGAAACGCCTCTGGCATTGAAACACTAGTCTATGCTGACCGCGGCGTAGCTGCACAAATGGCACGCGATATTAACAGAGAGCTTGCTGCACTTGGTTTTCGCGATATTGGCGTAATTGAGCGCCCTGGCCTTGCGGTGCTTCGTCGTTCTCGCATGCCTGCTGTTTTAATTGAAACTGGTTTTATCGACAATGATGCTGACAATCTAAAATTTGACGAGGAGTTTGAGGAAATAGCTGCTGCAATTTCAAATGGAATACTGGAAACACTTAGGAATGAAGGTCAGCTGCCTGATTCAATCTCATCAGCATCTTATCCTCCTGAAATCTCCAACAACACTCAAAATGAACGGCCGCCTTCTCCTCTATCTGACAATACACCTGCCTCTAAACTTTACCGTGTTCAAGTCGGTGCCTTTAAAAACAGAAATTATGCCTACGAATTAAATTCTCAGCTCACAGAAGAAGGTTTTCCAGCTTTTATTTTAATGGACGGCGACTTGTATAAGGTTCAAGTTGGCGCATTCTCTCGCCTCGAAAATGCAATCCGCATGGAATACCGTCTGCGTGCTGCTGGGTATGACACCTATATTACAACGTGACAGTCATTGCAAGAAAACAAAAACTGGCCCGCCAAACAGCGGGCCTTAATAATTCTAGCTATTCGTCAAATAAATATATGCATCTTCCAAAGTGATTTCATTATCTGGGATACAATTTTCATTTGGCTTTTCTTTGCTTAACACTTTCATATAAATTCCATTTTCTACATAATGCTTAGATGAAATAGAATAATTGGTTTCTAACAAACGGGCTTCTTCTGCATTTTGTACCGTACAACTCCAAACACAGCCCTTTGCATTTTCCAGCAACCCACTCACGCTTCCACAATATAAAAAACTTCCCTTTTTCATAATGGCAAGCTGTGTACAGGTTGCTGCTAAATCTTCTACTACATGAGTGGAAAACAGCACCGTTCTATCCTTTGAAAAATCAACCAGAAGATTGCGGATCCTGATTCTTTCTTCTGGATCTAACCCAGTGGTAGGTTCATCAATAATCAAAAAATCTGGATTATTAAGAAGTGCCTGTATAAGTCCGACACGTCTCTTCATACCACCAGATAATTGCCGCATTTTTTTATTCTGATGCTCTGTAAGAGAAGTCTTTTCCAGATAATAGGTAATTCTTTGTTCAAGGTCATTTCTGGATACTCCTGATAGCCCTCCCATATATAAGAGACATTCTTTTACCGTCAAATTCGGATATAAATCGATTTCCTGCGGAAGATAGCCAATCTTTTTCTGTATTTTCTCATAATTTCCCTCGTTATACAAAATTCCATCAAGCGAAACCATTCCTTCCGTTTGTTTTAAAACGGTTGTAAGAACCCTCATCAAAGTGGTTTTTCCAGCACCATTCTCTCCCAAAAGTCCGTAAATTCCCTTAGGTATTTCAAGAGATGCCTTATTTACTGCAACTACACCATTTTTAAATCTAACTGTTAAATCATTTATTCTAATACTCATAATCTATCCTCTTTTCTTTAAAGCCATTGGTAATACTGCAAATAAAAACAGCCCCGCTATAAAAGACACAAGCGTTCCATAAATCCAACTCTCGGACATTAATTGAGTAGGTTCACAAAAGCTGAAAGAAAACAATCCCAGATTTCCGAAAAATGAACTTCCCGCTTTTGATATAAGTCCAATGACAATTCCAAATAAACATCCTATACCTGCCCACATATTTCCAAGCAATGTACACAAAATCACAGAGCATATACTCCAAAGCCAGATGGTTCCGAACATTGCAATGAAAAATAAAAGAAATATCTGAGTACCCGAAACGCCTTCGTTTACACTGCCCGGTTTTTGCCAGAAAAACAAAACATATCCAACACAGGAAAGTATTAATAAATATAATATTTGAACGCCCACTCTCTGCGATATTACTTTTAACTGCTTTTTTTGATCATACAAATGAAATACATCGGCACGCTTACTTTTTACTTCCATCAAATATGTGTCACTACAAAAAATAATTGTTAAAAATGCTATTGGAGACTGAATCGCTGAACCGATTTCTTCATAGTATACAATCGGATGAATAGCACACAATATCAGTATAAATGCACATGAATAAAAAATCTTATATAACGACAGGCAGTTTTTTAGTTCCGTTTTCAATGAACCCTCCTCCTTTTCCAGATTGTAACAGAAATACATACTAATATAAATGATGAAATTACAAGCATAATCTGATTTATATTTGACATTTTGGCTGCATGTGTTTCAAAAAACCTGCCAGGAAATCGCACCATAATAGAGAACGGTCTCATATAATAAATATCATTCTTCATGGTCAGCATATTTGAATATATAATGTGTAAAAACAAAACTGGTGCTGCCGGAAGCGGATTTTTAAATATTAATGCTGTAATTGTATAGACACAACATATCATCAAAAGATTCGGCACAATATAGATCAGAGAATTCACGCAAAAATCAATTGGTGTTACTGGAAAGCCCGATTCTAAAGACGTTTTCAAACACAGCATAAAGAATATAACATTCAAAATCACTAATACGCCCAACATACTAATGAATCCGCTTATTACTTTCCCGCATATATATTGGATTGCCGTAACAGGCTTTGTATGTAATAATTCATAGGTATTTTTTCGTGTATCCTGAATAAATAAAAATGATAGCAAGACTGTTGCAAAAAAGGCCATATGCAATCCTGCAAAATCCGTGAACTTTTTGGCAAAGTACCAGGAAAAAGAATGTTCGGATAATTTCCGCTCGATATAATGATTGATTTCTTCTGCTGTCCCCTTATGAATTTCAAGGTCCTCATAAGCATATATTGCATTATAATAGCCATATTGGGATTCCAAAAACTCAGAAGCAGTCTTTACATCCATATTCTGAATTTCTTTCATTACATGATCTGCTTCCTGCCTGCTAAATCCAAAACCATTTTGGGATGTGTCCATTAACGTCTCTTTGATCGTATCTTCCCACTCCCTTCTTCTTTCTTTATCATCAGATGTGGGAATGTACCCATCCATGACATCAGCATCTTCCAATGCTACGTCATTTTGTGTGATCTGTTCATTCTGTTTGATATAATGAATTTGCAAATACGATGACAGACATTGATACATACTGGCAACTATAATAATCAAGCCAATCCACAAAACAGGGTTCTTTAAATAATCAAGTATACTTCTTTTTATGATTGTTTTCATTGTATCTCTTCCTTTCTTTATTTCTTTAACAACATCATACAAATCAATTCTCAATAAATTCACAACAAAAAAGACTAAAACCACTTTATTTGTGATTTCAGCCTTATAAAGTATTTTTATTCAGCTTTGAAAAGAGCTTCTACATGAGCACCGCCTTGTCTGGCATTATATATTTTCAAATTTCCTCCATGCTTTTCACAGAAAATACGAGAAATATACATACCAAGGCCAAAATGCTTTAAATCATCTTGTGGATTCTTATGATAAAATGGTTCTGTTACTTTTTCCTCAGTATCCACAAATCCTATTCCATCATCTTCAACAGAAATTATAAGAAAACCATCCTTTTTCTTTATCTGCAAAGCAATACTTTTTTGTGCATATCGAACCGCATTTTCCAGTAAGTTGTCTATCACTTCCATGACAAGTTCCTCATCCACTTTCACAATGTTTTGTTCCTGCACTCTTTCTACCTTACATAATTTACTTTCCTTCTTGGACAGCATGGCAGCTTCTGCCTCAATCTTTTTTGCCAGTTCCGATAATTCTATCTCTGAGCATTGCAGTTCCCTCTGTTCTAAATGGGACATTTTTCTCATGTTTTCCGTGAAATGCTCTATACGGTCAATCTGATACATGCCTGTTTGTAAGATATCAATAACATCCTCTGTTTTTATACTCTCAGCAGAAACAAACTCTAAGAGCATTTCCTGATACCCACGCAATATGGAAAGTGGAGAACGTATATCATGTGCAATTGCATTCCGCAAAGCCTTCTCGTCATCAATCATTCGCCACATCTTTCTGTTGTTATCTGCTAAATCACTTCGCATCATTTCAAATTCTTTACACAAAGTTCCCATCTCATCTTTATTTTCATAGGACACATGAAAATCCAGTTCATTATCTGCAATCATTTGTGAGGCATCTTTTAGTTCCTGTAGAGGTGTCTTTAACTTATTTTTATAAAAAAAGAATACCGCAACAACACTCCCAACAATCGAAAAAATCAGTACCGAATATGTTTCCATAAAGTCACACATTTCCGAAAGATGATAGTCCAAACGATTCATCTGCGATTGATTAGGTCTTGATATCTCAATCTCGTATTTCTTTCCATATTGCTGAAACACGTCCGTATAATCTGCATAATCAATATATTTTTCCCATATTTTATTCTGCATATTTCTTGCAAAATGAACTGTAAATCCAGATAACAGAAATGCTGCCGTTAAGCTGATCACAAAATAAAGCAGAATTGTTTTTTTCAGTGACAAGTTTCTTATTTTTTCCATCGGTATCCAATCCCCCATACAGTTTCTATGTATTCTTTTTCTGAATAATCCGCTATTTTTTTCCTTATACGCCGTACTAATTCCGTTATCGTTCTACTGTCCCCTTCCGCATCATATCCACAGACTTGTGCATATATACGTTCTTTATCAAACACCTGCCCTGGATGCATGGATAAGAATTCAATAATCTGATATTCAATTTTTGTGAACTCCATCCTGTGTCCAGCTATAGCTACTATTTTTTCAGAATAATCAATCAGCATTTCATCCATGAAACGGTATTTTGTTTTTTGTTGATGCCTTTCTTCTCTCTTTATGTTTGTAACAATCCTCGCTTCCAACTCCCGAAGACTAAACGGTTTTGTAATATAATCATCCCCGCCCGAAAGCAGCCCATTAATTTTATCATCTTCATCAACTCTTGCTGTCAGAAATAAAATTGGACATAACACTTTACTGCGTATCAGACGACATACTTCAATCCCATCCATATGTGGCATGTTGATATCCAATAAAATAATATCCGGTTTCATTTTTATTTTATTTAATGCTTCCATTCCATCTGTAGCCGTAATGGTTTCATATTGTTTCATATTAAAATAACTACAAAGCATTTTCACCAATTCTTTATCATCATCGACAACTAAAATCTTGTATTTCATCCAAACCACCTCCAGTATCCATATTATACGATAAAACACAATAAAAACACAACAATAGTGGCCTTAATAATTGAATATAACAATTCATGCCGAAAGGATACAACCATTAGGTCTATCACTTTCGGCATGAATCATTAACATCACTATTTTCTTTCTTCCACTCTTCATATTGAGCTGAAAAATCTGTTAAAATATCCTGGTAGCCTGCTTTCACTGTTATGATTATACACGCTTATAAATTATTGGTTCATCATATCCAAAAGTTCTCTTTCCATTAACTTCCATGCTTTCCGATACTTCCAGGAAATTGTTGGAAAACTTTTCCCAAAGTTTGAATGTCATTACCGGAGAGAACTGGCTTGTGCTGCCTCCTTCCCAAATTCCGTCCTTTTCATGATAAAGTGCCGGGGTAAATTTTTCAGATTTTTTTAGTTTTGAATAATCAACATTCTTCATAGAATCATATGAAAATGTATTTTTATCTTCTCCTTTGGGAATTTCATAAGAAGAAAGTAAAATTCCCTGTTCTATTTCCGTGATAAGGAAAAGATGTGGAGATGCATGACGTTTCCCATTAATTTCATAATAACTCTCTTCAACAACAAATTTTCCTTTGAAATCTTCAGGAAGGTTATTTATTTTGTCATTACAGATTGTATTTACATGTTCCGCATATGGATATATTTTCCCTTCTGCCTGCATCTTATTAAATTGATCCTTATTATCAAAATGTCCTGTCATCATTCCTACAAAATTTTCAAGTTTCATAATATAATTTACCTCCATGTATTGAACTCGCCTTTCATCAAATACTCCGCCGATCTTACAATTCCATCATACTGATTTTCCAGACCAAACTGCTCTACTGCAAGCCATCCTTCATAACCATCTCTCTTTAAATAGGAAAGAATCGAATCAAGTGGAATATAGCCATCTCCAGCGCTGACCGGGCGAAGACCTTTATTATATGTGCCTGTGATTCCATTTGATGTTGGATTTTCTGTTCCCCTATCCTTGCAGTGGACATGAGCAGTATATGTACGAAGCACCTCATATGCATCTAATATGTTCTCACTACTATAAGCAAAATTCCCAGCATCCAGCGTCCAACAAAGCCCCGGCACCTGTTCCATAAACCATTTTAACGCATTGATTCTAGAACATGGTGACAATGTGCTGTCAAAATCCTCAAGTGTCACAATGACATTCTTTTCTTTTGCATGGGCAACTGCTCTACGAAGACCTGCCATAATATTTTGCACTACCTGATTTGACTGCATAAATGCCACTGTTTTTTCCCAATCATCTGCAGACTCTCCAAATATCTTTGCATCTGCCTCACTGAAAAATCCTGGCACAAGAAGCACACGACTGCAGCCATTTTTTGCGGCCTGATCAATTACATCAAGACATTTTTGTTCTTCTGGATCACTGTCCAAATGACAAAAGCCGTATATGCTGCTTATGACAAGCCTAGCTTTCTTTAAAGACGTTAAAATTGACTGTTCATCATCTTCAGATGACAGCATATCGTAATCCATCTCTATTCCATCAATACCGCTTTTCTTTACGTGTTCAAGCACTTCTTCAAGTGGCTTTTTTGTCTGCTCACATGCTTTTTCGATATGCTCGTAAAATACAGATATTTTCATGGAAGCGTCACCTCTTTTACTTCTGCGCAGTCTAGTGGGCTTGTCTTTCTCACACTTGGCTTACACCAGTACACTGCATTTTTAATGATCTTTTGTACTTCTGGAATATAATAAACCGGGTATTCTTCATGACCAGGTTGGAAATAAAAGATTTTTCCATAACCGCTATGGAATGTGCAGCCGCTTCTGAAAACCTCACCGCATGAAAACCATCCAGTAAAGATCACATCATCTGGTTTTGGAATATCAAAGTACTCTCCATACATCTCTTCTTTTGGGATATCAAAGCGTTCTGGTATTCCCTCTGCGATTGGATGGTAAGGCGCTGTACAGAAGACACGCTCACTTTCTCCATGTTTCCAGCGAAGCGTCATGCTTGTTCCAAGCAGTTCCTTCATAATCTTTGAGAAATGTGCCGAATGAAGTGCAATCAGTCCCATTCCTCTGCGGACATGATCACAGACTCTCTTTGCAACCTCATCCGAAAACTGCTCCTGACGCATATGGCTCCAGAAAATTAGTACATCGGTCTGTTCCAAAACTTCCTCTGTCAGTCCATGCTCCGGCATCTCAAAGGTAGCTGTCTGAATTGACAGTTCCTCGTCTGTCTCCAAAAATTCCTTAATGCAACCGTGAATTCCATTTGGATAAATATGGCGTACTGGCTCTTCCTTTTCATGCAAATATTCATTCCATATCGTTACTCGAATCATAGTCGTCCTCACTTCTGCGCAGCCGCGCTTTTTTTCCAGTATAGTTCATTCGAAGTATGTTGTCCATGGTATTCTTAACCAAAAATAACTCCAGCCGAGAACAGCATCTCAACTAGAGTCATTTTTATTTTTATCAATTTTCTCAGTAAATCTTGTCACCTTTCAGATAAACGCTTGGCATTGTTTACGCCGGATTGACATGCACCATGATGTGCTTTACCTTTGGAAATTCGTTCTCAATGCGGTTGTGGACTTCCTCTGCGACTGCATGTGCTTCGCGAAGCGTCTCATTACCATCAGCTCCAATTTCAAGATCTACATAAATTTTATTGCCAAATACTCGTGTCTTTAACATGTCTACTCTAATGACACCTGGCTGTTTCTCTGCGCATTCACGTATGGCTTGCTCTGTATCTTCATCACATGCCTTATCAACCATTTTGTTAATTGCATCCTTAAAAATATCAAGAGCTGCTTTTTCAATAAAAACACAGATAACAAGGCTGGCGAGTGGGTCCATTAACGGATATCCCATTCTGGAAGCTGCGATACCAACTAATGCACCAACTGAGGAAAGTGCATCGGAGCGATGATGCCATGCATCTGCCATTAAGGCGCTGGAATCTATTTTTTTTGCATGGAATCTTGTGTACCAGTACATTCCTTCCTTTGTTAAAATCGACACTACTGCTGCAACAAGAGCAAGCACACCAGGAACCACAACAACTCCTGTACTCTCTTTTGCAATAGACTGAATTGCTGACCAGCCGATTCCAAGACCTGTTACGGCAAGAACTGTTGCAAGCACAATCGCCGCAACACACTCCATTCGCTCGTGACCATAAGGATGCTCCTTGTCGGATTTTCTGCCAGCCAAATGAATGCCTACCATAACAATAATTGTACTAAATACATCTGAAGCTGAATGAATTGCATCACTGATCATTGCACCAGAATGAGCGATCACTCCGGCGAGAAGTTTGAAAAGAGAAAGCAGTACATTGACAACAATGCTGACAGTTGAAACCTTCATTGCCTCTTTTTCAAACTGTTTTTCCTGCAGATTTGTGTTTTCAATTTGATTCTGATTCATCTGCGGATTTTGTTTTTTTGTTTTTTCCATAGTAGTTACCTCCTAAATAAAAGATGGATTGATAACTCTTTATGGCACTTATTTTTTCGTGGAAGATAAAAAAATACACCCACGAAACCAGTAATTACATATACTGTCCCGCAGATGTCTTCGATCCACTGTCATTTACGACCCGGCCCCAGGAAATCCCCGGCCTGCTCAGTTTGTACTGTATAAAATACTGCAGTGCAAAGAGTAGTTTTGATTAATATATCATATCTATATGACATTGTAAAGTTAAAGTTGCAACTAACTTTTAAAAAAAGAGGGATGAAAAACCATCCCTCTTAACATACATCAACTTGCTTCTACCATATCTGCCAGTCTTCTTGCAGCTGCGGCTAAAACTTTAAGTCCCTCAAAAACTTTCTTCTCATCCGCATCTTTTGGAAATGACTTCAGATAGGAATCTGCTTCTAAGGTAATATATCCCTGATAATTTATTTCTCTAAGTGCTGCTGTGACTTCATCAAAATCAATTTCCATAGAAAATGGGAGCTGATGAGAATCATGAAGTCTGTCATTATCATGCATATGAAGTGCTTCTAGATGATGACCGAGTGCACGAATCATATTGGCTGCTCCTGAGCCTGAGCCTCTCATTTCTGCATGACCAATATCAAGACAGGCAACTAAATAGTCATCATTTACAAGATTTAAATGCTTTAGGAAATCTTCAGATGTTGCGCATGCAGCAAATGATGATTGATCCTTTTCTTCATCCCACATCCACATATTTTCCGTAGCAATCTTTACCCCGCACTCCTTTGCAAATGGAAGCAGTTTCTGATACATCTCGGCATTCTCTTCTGCTGATTTATCATTCTCAGGATGAATGATACAAATTTTTCCTCCAGCTTCTGCCGTGCATTCAATCGCACGCATAAGATATGGTTGCATTGCTGCTGTAGATGGAAATGGTGCATGAGACTGGTTGCATACGATACCATTGTCCAGTCCAATCTGCTTTAATCTTCTTACAAATTTCAAATAATCCTTTGAAGCGAATGGATGAGTGTTTCCTGGAGTAACCTTTCCATTTTTGTCAAGAACACACATTGGAAACATGGATAAATCCCATGCATCAAAGCCTGCTTTTCCAACTAGCTCTACCGCTTTTTCCTCCCCAAATCTCAGTGCTGTAGAGTTAATCTCTGTTGATATTTTCATAAAAAAATTTCTCCTTTATTTTTTGTTTTTTATTTCCCTTTTTTTACTGCGTTTTGATGAATTTTTTTCTTTTTTTTCACCTATTTTTATACATTCCCTATTGTATATATTCCCATATATGTTGTCAATATCATCACCTTATAAATAAAATTCACCTTTTTTAGTCATTATTGCGGTTATTTCTTCCACTTGTCTTTAACATAGTTCTGTGCTAAAGTAGGGCTTGTGTAATAAAACAATATATTTGTTTTAGTGCACTAAACGTTTGCTTTTGGGAGGAGATATCTATGAAATACCTCAGACAATTTCTATTGATTCTTCTAATTTCTTTTATTGGAGAATTGCTTCACGAAGTGTTGCCGCTGCCAGTTCCAGCCAGTGTATATGGATTTGCAATCCTATTTATCGGTCTGTTAAGCGGCGTTATTAAGCTTGCTCATGTGAAAGATACAGGAAAGCTTTTAATTGAAATCATGCCAGTTATGTTTATCCCGGCTGGTGTCGGACTTCTTGAATCCTGGCCGCAGCTTTCGCCTATTGGTGTACCGGTTGCCATAATTACACTTGTTTCAACCGTAGTTGTTATGATAATTTCCGGAAAGATTACACAATTTGTGATTCATAAGGAAGCACAGCGAAAAACTGCTTCCAGTCAAACAAAGGAGGCTTGATCTAATATGCTTGATTTTCTGACTAATTCATTATTTTTTGGCGTTGCTGTAAGTCTTGCCGCCTATGAAGTAGGTTCACTTTTAAAGAAAAAATTTAAATCTCCGCTTTTAAATCCTCTTTTAATAAGCATTATTCTGGTAATTGCAATTCTTGTGGCACTTGATGTTGACTATCAAAGCTACAACATCAGTGCAAAATATTTAAGCTATCTGTTAACTCCTGCTACTGTATGCCTCGCAATTCCGCTGTACGAACAAATTGAAAAACTTAAAAGCAACTGGAAGGCAATCATTGCTGGTATTATTTCTGGTATCATTTCATGTGTGCTGTGTGTCTATGCCTTCTCCTTAATATTTGGCCTGACACATGAGCAGTATGTTACCCTTCTTCCAAAATCCATCACTACTGCAATAGGTATGGATGTTTCAACTGAGCTTGGAGGCATCACAACTATTACTGTTGCTGTTATTATCATCACTGGTGTATTTGGAAATATCATCGGAGAGCCAATCTGCAAGCTGTTTCATATCACAGAGCCTGTCGCAAAGGGTGTGGGAATGGGTTCCTCTGCCCATGCAATAGGAACAGCCAAGGCCATGGAGATGGGCGAGGTCGAAGGTGCAATCAGCAGTTTGTCTATCGCTGTAACAGGTCTTTTAACTGTTATTGCTGCTTCCATTGCCGCAAATCTATATTAAATTATCGGCAGCACAGAAACTTATCACTCTGTGCTGCCATTTTTATTTTAGCCTGAACATATTTCGTCAAATCTTATTTTGCATACAGTCTTGTTGAGCCTGCCGGCTGATCTGCCGTATTTCCAGCATAGATCTTTCCATCATCACCCTCATACACATAATCGTAAATATTAGGAAGCTTTATTGTGCTGCCATCTGATGTCTCATATGCATTCTGTGACAAGATATAATCGCAGAAGCTTTCTGTATCATATGTATCTGGCTGCTTTTCCATTTCACTCTTGAAATAATCACCAGGTGTTTGTGTGCTCTGTGTGCCATTTGAAATCTGCGCAATTAACTGAGTACTCAAATTGCTGGATGCTATGATAAAGCCATCGCTTACCTTTGTATTTAACATGAATAAATTAAAATCATCAAGCCCTTTCTCAAAGGCTGCTGTTGGCGTCATATAAATATAGGTATATGGTGCATTCCATACATAGTAGGTATCTGAGTAGCCAGCTGCTTGTGTCATGCTAAACTGGATAATCTTTGTCATTGTGACAACCTTCGCACGATAGTCGATTCCATCAAGCATAAATGAGTATGTGCGATCTGATGCTGTACATGCCACTCCATCTATCACAACCAGTCCTCCTGACTGTACAGCTGTCTGCTGTTCATCATAGCACTGTTGCGCCAATTCTGTAAGTATATCTTCCTGCTCTGCTGTCACTTCTTCCTCTGCCTCAATTGTAATATCGATGTCAGTCACAAGACTGCTTATAATAAAATCTGCATAGCCAGATGCATACATTGGTGTCAGCTGTGGATAAGTGTTATAAAATAATGCGCCTTCCTCATATAATCCCTGCTGCGCGTACATCTCATCATACATATACTGAACATCTGACATATATGCCATCTGATACATCATATTGCTATCTGATGCCTGAATCTGTACCTGAACTGGACTTGCCGGACTTTGCCACTTGCCGTCTCCCCACCACATAATTTGATGTTCAATCGTATAATCCGACGGTGCATAACAGCGCGCAACAGTTTCATTTGTTTCCTGATCAACGATAGAAGTCAGCGTATACGACACTACTTCATCTGGATCTGCTGAATTTGCTGCATCCCCATTTGTATTATTGTTTTTTGCATCATTTCCTATGTTTCCGACGATACCGCCAATTCCAGGATTTTTAACTCCTTCATTTCCATTTTTAGAATTGATAACACCAGATTTATCTGTATCATCTTGATTTTTTGTTTCCAGATTATCAATCTGATCGTTCTCATCATCTCCATTTTTCAAAAGTGCATTTGCTAGCTTCCAAAGCTTTTCATCACCGGAAATCTCATAGCAAAGGCCATTTGCCTCTAAATGATGACCATTAAAGGAAATTCGGTATGCGCTTGCATCAGCAAATGTGAAATAAAAAATATCGTCACAATCACTGCTTCGCTCAGTTGTCACATTCTTTACCTTAATTGATGACATCGCATCAAAAAATGCCTGAATCGCATCAGCATCAAATGTAGCGACATCAATTCTTGTCTCACCATCCTGACGATATGCTAACGAGAATACCTCATCCTTATTGAAATTCTTTGCAAATTCCTTTACCTCATCTGAGCAATAATCAAAAAGTCCATCACCTGCCTGTGCCTGAGGCTTTGTAACTGACGATTGAATACTTGAATATACTGCCGCCTGCACGCTTACAGCTGAAATTGCCATACCCATTGCCAAAACACATCCACATGTACTAAAAACTTTTTTTCTTTTCATACAAAACACTCCTTCCATTCCTATTTTACAACGATTCAGAACAAATTAAAAAAATCACTTCTAAGTTCTTACCAACATTATACAGTATGAAATATCTGTTTGAAAGGAATTTACCACTTCTGGCATTGACTTATCTGGCAAATTTTTCTATACTAAAAAAAACATTTTTAAAGGGGAATATCATGACATTTTCTGAACAATTAAACGAATATCTTTCTATTTTAAATTGCAGTGCTAAAGAACTCTCACAAATAAGCGGTCTTTCTAATTCAGTCATAAGCCGCTATCGAAGCGGTGAACGTGTTCCTCGCCCTGAAAGTGAAAAATTAAATCAATTATGCGAAGGAATTTATCTACTTTCAAAAGAAAAAGCAGCTTCTAAGCGTACTTCTGCTTCCATAACGCCTTTTACAAAAGATGAAATCTACACTGCTTTTACAAATACGTTAAAGCAGCCTGATAATAGCCAACTTTGTGAAAATTTCAATCATCTGCTGTTAGCATCCTCTGTCAGCCTTGCTGATCTGGCACGTTTTTTAAATTATGATTCATCTTATCTGTCACGCATACGTTCTGGCTCACGCATCCCTTCTGATCCTGAATGGTTTTGCAGCGAGACAGCTCGTTTTATTGTGCTTCGCACACCGCCTGCTGACCGTATTTTTATTGAAAAACTGACTGGTCAGTCTATTAAGGATATAAATGACTCTGCGGCTCTTTGTCAGCTGCTTTCTGGATGGCTTTTAAACACAAATACTATTTCACCGCAAATAAACCAAATGCAAAGCTTTCTTGAAAAGCTTGATCAGTTTGACCTTAATAATTTCATTCGTTCCATTCGCTTTGATGAATTGAAAGTACCAACTATGCCAATCCAGCTGCCTGGCTCACGCTCCTACTTTGGTATTCGTGAATTTATGACTGCTGAGCTAGACTATTTAAAGGCTACTGTTCTGTCACCTTCTATGGAAAACGTGATTATGTACAGCGATATGCCAATGGAAGAAATGTCAAAGGATCCAGATTTTCCTAAAAAATGGATGTTTGGTATGGCGATGCTTCTCAAAAAAGGTCTGCATATAAATATGATTCATAACGTAAACAGACCATTTTCAGAGATGATGCTTGGACTTGAAAGCTATATACCAATGTATATGACAGGCCAAATTAGTCCCTACTATTTAAATGAAACGCCAAACCAGGTTTTTGGTCATTTTCTAAAAGTTTCTGGAACAGTTGCCTTATCTGGTGAATGCATTGCCGGTTTTCATAATGATGGAAAATATTATCTGACAAAGAAAAAGGACGAGGTGTCCTACTACAGGCACCGCGCCCAGGCTCTTTTATCACATGCTCGCCCACTTATGAGAATTTTTCGTTCAGACAATGCGATTCAATATAAGACACTGCGAACACGTCTGTTTGCATCCGGCTCTCAGAGAAACATTGTTGCATCACTTCCAATTTATACAATGACAGATGATCTTTTATGCTCTATTTTTGCTCAAAATTATGTTTCAAAATCAGACGCTGCAAAAATCTTCTCCTACACTGCTGCTGAGCGTGCACGTGTTGAAGCATTTCTTGCCACAGCTTCTTTAACAGATGAGATCAGTCCAATCGACAAGGCCGAATTTGAACGCTATCCGCTTCGTCTTTTTCTTGCTGATCTATTTTTGGAACATGATATTGTATATACATGGGATACATATCAAAAGCATCTTGCACTTACAAAACAATATGCCAAAACACATGGCAGTTATTCTTTAAAAATAAGTACTACACCTGCTTTTCGAAATATCCAAATTCAAATTTGCGAAGGAAAATGGGCTGTTATCTCGAAAAATAACAGCCCGGCAATTCATTTTGTGATTGAACACAAGAAACTGCGCCACGCTATTGAAAATATGGTGATGCCACTTGTAGAAACATAAAGATTACTTTCTTCCAAAGTGGAAAAATCCTTTCTTCTCATATGGCTCGCTCTCGTAAGAGACAAGCTCATATCCTATCTCTTTAATCTTATTCTTTGCCCATGGAATGTCAAGTGCGTCCTCGCTGATTATAACGGTCTCTCCATCCTTCGCCGATGAAGAGACCTTCTTTACTTTAAAATTGCTGCGGATCAGCTCATTCATATGAGCCTCACACATGCCGCACATCATTCCGTCAATCTTTAATGTCGTCTTGATCATACTATCTACACCTGCCTTTTCTTAGCAAAACATACCCCCTTAGGGTATCTTCATCGTATGCCCTAAGGGGGTGTTTGTCAAGTGCAGTCTGTGTTAGTGAGAAATTTTATCTTTTATAAAGCATATGGATTCTTCGCATCAGACGGCATTCTCCAGTCGCCGCGAGGTGATAATGATACAGTACCGACCTTAGGACCATCCGGCAGACAGGAGCGCTTGAACTGCTGTGCATAGAAACGTCTAAAGAAGTTATCAAGTGTTGATGTAATCTCCTCTTTTGTCACGTTCTTCTGTGCAAATGCTATCTCTGCAAGCTTTTGAATCTTTTCCTTCGTGAAACCATTACGGACAAAATGATATAAAAAGAAATCATGCAGATCGTACTTTCCGATTGTTGCCTCTGTGGACTGTGCGATGTTGCCCTGTGCATCTGGCGGCAGAAGTTCTGGACTGATGATTGTGTCACAGATAGATTCAAGCGTATCATGGACATCCGGATGAAGCTCAGCATAAGCGCGCACCAGATATTTAACAAGTGTCTTCGGCACGCTGACATTTACTGCATACATAGACATATGATCACCATTATAAGTACACCAGCCAAGAGCTAACTCAGACATATCACCTGTTCCAACTACGATGCCGCCCTCTTTGTTTGCGATGTCCATCAAAATCTGGGTACGCTCTCTTGCCTGCGTGTTCTCATATGTGACATCATAGCTATCGCGTTTGTGACCGATATCTTCAAAGTGCTGCAGACATGCATCTGTAATGTTGATCATACGAATAGTAATGCCAAGCTGCTCCATTAATTTCCATGAATTGGTCTTTGTCAGATCAGTTGTTCCAAAGCCTGGCATGGTTATTCCGATGATATCTGTAAGCGGCCAGCCAAGCATATCATATGCTTCCTTAATGACAAGGAGAGCCAGTGTTGAATCAAGACCACCTGATACACCTATTACACACTTGCGGATGCCAATCTTTGTCAAACGCTCTGCAAGACCTGTAGCCTGAAGGCGCATGATCTCTTTGCATCTTCCGGCACGTTCTGCCTCTGATGGAACAAATGGATATGGATTTAATGATTCTGGCCAATGTGCTACGCTACTTGTCTGCGTATGAAGTCTTACATAACCTTTTCCATTTGATGCCATCTGCGAATATCTTGCTGCTGCATAGGAAATACTGTTATTCTTTATTCGGTCGTTATTGATTCGCTCCAGATCAATAAGTGCCTCTGTCGCTTCTTTGTTGCTGTCCGCCAAAATTGTTCCATTTGCTGCAATAATATTGTGACCTGAGAAAATCAGATCAGTTGTACTCTCACCGCTTCCTGAAGAACAATATACATAAGCACACATATTTGTACCAGACTGCATGCGAACTAAGTCTCTGCGATACTCTGGTTTCGTTACAACATCATTTGATGCTGACAGATTTGCAATCACATTTGCTCCTGCTGATGCATGGAATGAACTCGGCGGAATATTAACCCACAGATCTTCGCATATCTCGCATGCAAGGCGAATACCATTTCGTCCCTCAATAATAAGATTCGGTGTGAATGGGAATGTGCGCTCACCATTCAGTGAAGCGCCTTCATCATAGAAAATCTCATCATAGCGAATCGTATCTGAAAAACGCTGATCTGCTCCTGCAAACCATCTCTTTTCGTAGAACTCCTTATAATTAGGTACAAATGTCTTAGGCACAATACCAAGCAGCTCATTGCCTTTAAAAATAAGCGCTGTATTGAACAGCATGCCGTCCTTTCTAAGTGGGGCTCCAACTGCAATAAGTGTATCTGACTGCGGCAGATTGTCACACAGATACGTGATTGCCATCCTGCACTGTTCCTCCATAAAGGACTGCAAAAACAGATCACCGCAGCTGTAACCGCTTATTGAAAGCTCGCCAAACACGATCAGGTCTGGATTTTTCGCCTCATACTGCTTTACCTGCCTTACAATCTCCTCTGCATTCTCCATCGGTCTTCCCAGCGACGTTTTCATATGAACTGCCACTGCTTTTATATAGCCGCTCTTACTCAATGCCATTTGTACACCTCTCTATTTCTTTTCATTTTTCATTCCCAGTTTGATTGTCACACGATTGATGTGTCCTGCTCAGATGCAGAAATCTTTTCTAAGTCCGACACAATCTCATCTGGCACAAACTCTCTCCACTTTCCATCCCCTGATTTTAAACTGTCACGCACTTTTGTCGCACTAAAATCTGGATAGATTCTCGGCTCATGACTAACCAAAATTCGATCACGACGCTCACTTAAAAATGGAATTTCTTCAATCATTTTCTCTGGCTCATCTCCATCCCTTGGAATCACCAAAATCTTAGAAAGTGTAAAAATTCCTTCTGGATTATACCAAGTTGAAAGCTCTGAAAGCTTATCGGTACCACAAACATAGACAAGCTCAGTCTCCTGTCCATAACGATCTCTTAAATACTGCATCGTATCGTAGGTTCTTGCGCTTGTCTTTCCAAATACCTCGCAGTCCTCACACAAAAATCCATGTGGCTTTACTGCTTTTTCTAGCAGCAAAAGTCGCTTTTTTCCCGACAGGATCTCTTTTTTCTCCATCGACTTCCATGATGTCAAAAAGCGATCTGGTGCCGGGATATATAAAATCTGCCAACCTGGCAGTTCTTTACTCGCGATCTGTCCGATCTCTACATGAGCCTTTGTCACCGGGTTAAAAGACCCGCCAATGATTGCAAATTTTTTCACCGACTTTTGCTCCCTTCTGTTTCACTATCTGTTATTACGATACTTACGAATTGCTCTGTTGCAAAGCAAGCTTATACAGTTCTGATATTGTGAAGCATGCTCATCTTCATCTCGTAGTAATCCGGGCTCATATCAATGTAATGCTTATGCGGATTCTCGAAACGCTGCTCCTCTTCCCAGATCTCATTGTCAAGCTGTTTCTTTACATAAGCCTGAAGTTCCTGAAGCGTCTTTGTCTTTGTCAGGCGCTTTCCACTCTCAATTACCTTATGAAGAAGCGGCTTTGCAGTGCAATTCTCATAGCTTCTGTTCTTCCATGGCTTCTCTGGATCAACATAGCGATACGGTGTGCTAAAGTCAACTTTCTCGTCAAAACCAGTAATCAGATCTGCCACTGCATGACCTTCCTCATCATATACACGATATACACTCTTTAGTCCCGGATTAGTTATCTTTTCAACTGTCTCAGAAACCTTAATTCTCGGTGCAAATTTACCATTTTCCTCAACTGCGCAGATCTTATAAACAGCGCCAAAAACAGGATCAGTCTTTGCTGTAATCATGCGCTCACCAACACCAAAGCTGTCGATGCATCCACCCTGAGAAAGAATAGAAGTGATTGTATATTCATCTAAGCTGTTTGATACAACGATCTTTGCATCTGTAAAACCAGCCTTATCAAGCATCTTTCTTGCCTTTCTGGACAGATATGCAAGGTCGCCGCTGTCAAGACGAATGCCATAACGTGTCAGCGGGATTCCTGCATCCTTCATCTCCTGAAATACCTTGATTGCATTCGGAACGCCAGACTTTAAAACATCATATGTGTCAACAAGAAGTGTACAATTATTTGGGAATACCTTTGCATAGCTTCTAAAAGCTGTCAGCTCATCGCTGTGTTCCATTACCCAGCTGTGTGCATGAGTTCCGCCAACCGGAATACCAAACATCTGACCTGCACTAACTGTTGCAGTACCATTTACACCACCAATGTAGGAAGCACGAGCACCGTAAATAGCTGCATCCATGTTGTGTGCACGTCTTGCACCAAAATCAGATACACCGCGTCCTGCCGCTGCCTTTACGATTCTTCTTGCCTTTGTAGCAATCAGACTCTGATGATTGATCTGCGCCAAAATTGCGGTCTCAACAAGCTGTGCCTCAATTAACGGTGCAACAACTGTTACAACTGGCTCATTTGGATACATGATCGTTCCCTCTTCAAATGCATAAACATCTCCATTGAAACGGAAATTCTTTAAATAAGCAAGAAAATCCTCATCAAACAGATTTAATGAACGGAAGTATTCAACATCCTCATCCTCAAAATGCATATTTTCCAGATACTCGATCACCTGCTCAAGTCCGGCAAAAATAGAAAATCCGCCGCCATCTGGGTTCTTACGGTAAAATACATCAAATGCTACCTTCTTCTCTGTGTCATTTTCCTTGAAGTATCCATATGCCATTGTCATTTCATACAGATCCATCATCATTGTTATATTTCTTGATTCAAACTGTGTCATTTTCTTTCGCGCCTTCCATCGCTGATATCCAAAATGGATATCTTCTTTCCTTACTTGTACATAAGATATATTGATACCTACGAATTGATGCGCTGCTGAGAGCTTAGCAATTCCTAAACACCGGATTCGCTGATTTTAGTAAGAAACAGCTCACCCGCGCCTATCATGCGCAAAACCGCCCTATCGGGCTTAATCGCTGCTTTGCAGCTGTTTTGCTTATGCGTCGGCGCTCCTTCCTAGCACAATATTCAGAAAAAACATGCAAGCATGTTTTATTCTGAATGACTGTGCTAGAATGAGCTGTTAAATCAAATCGCTGCATCCTCATGTTTTTGCGGGTCCCAAGCTCAAAAACCTAATCGTGCAAGCACGAACGGCTTTTGGAGCTTTTGACCCTGGTATCATATAATATACTAAGAAGGTATATGATTTCCCAGAAGGGAGACAATATGCCTTCTTTTTTTGTTTGATAAGACAAAATTAAATGCTAGAATGATATAAAAAGACAGAAATGGAGACGCAAAAATGGATTTAAATGAATTTTTCAAAGAGCACAATAAAGTAGCATTGGCATTTTCTGGAGGAGTAGATTCTTCCTATCTGCTTTATGCAGCAATTAAGAGCGGAGCGCAGGTGCGTGCCTACTATGTCAATGCTGCATTTCAGCCACAATTTGAGCTTGATGATGCTATGCGTCTTGCAAAACAGCTAAATGCTGATATGAAGGTATTAACAGCAGATGTTCTTTCAAATGAAACAGTAGTGAAGAATCCTTCAGACCGCTGTTATCACTGCAAAAATGTTATATTCAATATGATTCTTGCAGAGGCGAAGAAGGATGGTTTTACAGTACTGATGGATGGAACTAATGCATCTGATGCAGAAGATGACCGCCCAGGAATGCGTGCGCTTCGAGAGCTTTGTGTCTACTCACCACTTCGCATCTGTGGTCTTACAAAGACGGAAATTCGAAGACGTTCAAAAGAAGCAGGTCTTTTTACATGGAATAAGCCAGCTTATGCCTGTCTGGCAACACGTATCCCAACAAACGAGCGCATCACTGCAGAAAAGCTTGAAAAGACGGAAGAAGCAGAAAATTATCTGTTTTCTCTTGGCTTTACAGATTTTCGTGTGCGTTATTTAAATGACTCTGCAAAGATTCAGATGCCGGCAGCACAGATGACAAAGCTTTTAGAAATGCGAGAGGAAATTCTTATAGAATTGAAAAAGTATTACAAAGAAGTGCTGCTTGATTTGCAGGCCAGATAAAAAATTTAATTATATGGGGAGATAAAGTTGTGAATAGCGAGGCAAGACAGATACTAGAAGCAGTGAAGGCAGGAAGTATGAGTATAGATGATGCACTGCTTGAAATAAAAAAAGAGCCTTTTGAGGATATTGGATATGCAAAGGTGGATTTACACAGAAAAATCCGCCAAGGCGCAGCAGAAGTAATTTATGGTGCAGGAAAGACACCAGAGCAGATGATTGGAATTGTATCTGCTATGTTAAAAAATGGTCAGGATCACATTTTAATTACACGTTTATCATCAGAAGCGGCAGATATGATTAGTCAGGTGCATCCATTACATTATCACAAAGATGCAAGAGTTGGCATTATCGGAGAAATGCCAAAACCGACTGGAAAGGGAAAGGTTGTTGTGGCGACAGGCGGAACATCTGATATTCCAGTAGCAGAGGAAGCAGCGCTGACAGCAGAAATTCATGCAAACGAGGTTGTGCGCCTATATGATGTTGGAGTGGCAGGACTGCATCGTTTATTAAATCATATGGATGAAATCATGAGTGCAAGTGTAATCATTGCAATAGCCGGAATGGAAGGCGCACTAGCAAGTGTAATAGGCGGTTTAGCAGATTGCCCCGTCATTGCAGTTCCTACAAGCGTAGGATACGGTGCATCCTTTGGCGGTGTATCAGCGCTTTTATCAATGCTTAATTCCTGTGCAAGCGGTGTATCTGTAGTAAATATTGACAATGGCTTTGGCGCCGGCTACTTGGCAGGAATGATGAATCATATGTGATTATTTTGCAAATGTGGTTTTGAATAGTTGTAATTAAATAAAGAGGTACAGTTCACGGGGAAATCAATATTTACAGCAAAGCTCTTCGGTGCAATGGTTTCGTCGCCGGACCAAACTCCGCAGGTTCCTGTTAAGTTCTTTCTTATTATACGTTACTTTGAAAGACCTGCTCCAAGTGTCCGGCTCGTGAAATCCATTCACCTTCGAGCTTCCATAAAATGACGCGTGAACTGTAGCAATAAAGGAGAAAAAACAAATGAAAACATTATATTTAGACTGTGGAATGGGTGCAGCAGGTGATATGCTGACAGCAGCACTTTCTGAGCTTCTGCCTGATCAGGATGCATTTTTTGAAAAAATGAATGCACTTGGAATCCCGGGAGTTCATTTTGAAAAAGAAAAAACTCAAAAATGCGGTATTACAGGAACACACAGTAAGGTAACAGTAAATGGTGAGGAAGAGGAAAGCCTTGATGTGCATCATTATGATCACGATCATCATCATGATCATGAAGACCATCACCATGACCACGACCATCATCATGATCATGAAGACCATCACCACGACCATGACCACGATCATGCGCATGGTGCACATCATCACCACAGCAGCCTGCATGATATTGAGCATATCGTAAGAGATCATCTGCCAGTATCAGATCGCGTAAAGGATGATATAATGGCAGTTTATCAGCTGATTGCTCAGGCTGAAAGTGCAGCACATGGTGTACCAGTTGATCAAATTCATTTTCACGAAGTAGGAACTATGGATGCCGTTGCTGATATTACAGCAGTCTGTATGCTTATGGAGGAGCTTTCTGTTGATCAGGTGATTGTATCACCAGTTCATGTTGGAAGCGGAAAAGTACGCTGTGCACATGGTATTTTGCCAGTACCAGCACCAGCAACTGCTTATATTTTAAAGGAAGTGCCGATTTATGGCGGAAGGATTCAGGGAGAGCTTTGCACACCGACAGGCGCAGCACTTTTAAAACATTTTGCCACAAAATTTGGTGATATGCCAGTTATGAAGACGAAGGCTATCGGTTATGGAATGGGCAAGAAGGATTTTGAGATGGCAAATTGTGTCCGTGTAATGTTAGGAGAGACAGCAGATGATGTAAGCCGTGTTTCTGAGCTTTGTTGCAACATAGATGATATGACTGCAGAGGAAATTGGCTTTGCAACAGAGACAATTTTAGCAGCAGGTGCTCTGGAAGTATTTACTGTCTCCACAGGAATGAAAAAATCCAGACCAGGCATTTTACTTGAGGTGATGTGCCGTGAGGAAGACAGAGACCGAATGATTGAACTTATATTTTTGCATACAACTACGCTTGGTGTTAGAGAGCAGTTTTCAAGACGCTATACTATGACACGCTCTATAAAGACAATAAAGACTCCATATGGTGATGTGAGAAAGAAAGTTTCGACAGGCTATGGTACTTCACGTGAAAAGTATGAGTATGAAGATTTGGCATCAATTGCAAGAAAGCAGGGAATATCCATTCGCGAAGCAAGGCAGACTGCAAGTGACTTTGATAAATAAAAAAGCTGATTAGAATTTTTATTTACAAAAAAGGAGAATGATATGAGAAAAAAACATGTAAGAAATTTAACGGCAGGCTGTGCTGCGTTTATGGCGGCAGCATTTGTATTTTCAGCAGGCTTTTCAAAAACAGCATTTGCAGACGAAGCAGACAAAACTACACTTGTATATGGAAGCACTGACTATACACGCATTAACCCGGCAATGGATGAGCACTGCGAAATAAACGTGCTGTTATTTGATGGTCTTACTGATCATGATGGTGATAATCAAATTATTCCGCGTCTGGCAAAGAGCTGGGAGTATGATGAGGAGAATTTAACATACACGTTTCATCTTGAGGAAGGCGTCAAGTGGCATGATGGTGAGCCTTTTACAGCAGAGGATGTAAAATTTACATTCGAAGCAATTATGGATCCGGCAAATGAATCTGAAAATGCACCTGATTACGAGGATATAGAGAGCATTGAAGTGATTGACGAACATACGGTAGCGTTTCACCTTTCCAACACTAATACCGCTTTTTTGGAATATATGACAAGACCTGTTATGCCAAAGCATCTGTTAGAGGGTGAGGACTGGCAGACATCTGACTTTTTCCGTGCACCGGTTGGAACAGGACCATATAAGTTTGTAAGTTGGGATGCGGGACAGACTATTACAATGGAAAAGAATGAGGAGTATTTTGCCGGTGCAGCTAATATTGATACAATTGTATTTAAGATTGTGACAGATGATAATGCAAAGGCAATGCAGCTATTAAGCGGTGAGCTTGATTTGGCACAGATTACACCAAAGGAAGAATCACTTTTTGCTGATAATGACGAATTTAAAGTGTACGATATGACAACTTCTGACTACAGGGGCATTCTCTACAACTTTAATAACGAGTATTGGCAGGAAAATGCCGATCTGATCCCGGCAATCAATTATGCGATTGACCGTAAGGCAATCCTTGATGCAGTGTTGTTAGATAAGGGTGAAGTGGCATATGGTCCTCTGCAGCGAAATAAATATAACAATGAAAATGTGGAGCACTACGATTATAACTTAGAAAAGTCGGCAGAGATTTTTGAGGCAGCAGGATGCACACAAGATGCAGATGGCTACTGGTGCAGAAACAAAGAGAGAATTAGCTTTACAATTAACGCGACACCGGGTGATCAGGTGCGCATTGATATGGCGCAGATTGCAGCACAGCAGCTTCGCGAGGCAGGACTTGATGTAAAAGCAGATGTACCGGCAGGAGGAATCGACTGGGCAGGACAGGAGTGCTGCATCATTGGATGGGGATCTCCGTTTGATGCAGATGATCATACATACAAGGTATTTGGTACAGATAAGGGAGCGAACTATTCTGGATATTCAAATGCACTTGTAGATGAATACTTAACACAGGCACGTCAGACAGAGGATGAAAACGAGCGTAAGGAGGCTTATGCAAAGTTCCAGGAAGCATTAGCAGAGACACCAGCTTACACATTCTTCTGCTATATTGATGCGCTTTACGCAGCAGAGAATACGATTCAGGGAATAGATGAAGATACTGTATTAGGTCATCACGGTGTAGGCATTTTCTGGAATATCTGTGACTGGACAATTGAAAATCAGTAACAAAACGAAAGGAAATGAGCGATGAAGAACAAATGGCTTAGTGTGCTTTTCAAAAAGATCGCTGCATTTTTTATCAGCATATGGGTGCTGTCTGCCATTGTGTTTTTCTTATCACGAATTACACCGATTGATCCGTTGCAGTCGTACTATGGTGAGCGCGTAGAGAAAATGAGTGAAGAACAAAAGGACAGTGCCAGAGAACGTCTTGGATTAAATGATCCGATTCCGGTACAATATGTGCGCTGGCTTAAGCTGGCGCTGTCCGGTGATTTTGGAATCTCCTACAAATATAAGCAGGACGTTACTATTGTGATTAAAGAACGTATCCAAAATACACTTATTTTAGGCGTATTAAGCTATGTGATTTTATTTATTGGAGCACTGCTGTTAGGACTTTTATGTGCTTGGAATGAAAATAAATTTGCAGACAGACTTATTGTGCGCCTTGGAACGATTACAAGCTGCATTCCTGAATTTTGGATGGCACTCATACTGATTTTTGTGTTCAGCGTATTGCTTGGCTGGCTCCCGGCAAGCGGTGCATATTCAATTGGAGGAGGCAGCTTACTTGACAGGTTGCGTCATCTTGTGCTGCCATTGATTGCCTCAGTGGCTGGTCATTTGTGGTATTTTGCCTATATGGTGCGAAATATGCTCTGCGAAGAAACACGTTCAGAATATATCGTGCTTGCACGTGCAAAGGGAACAAAAGACAGCACAATCTTATTTCGTCACTGCCTAAAAAATGTGCTGCCAGCTTATATTAGTCTTATGGCAGTTTCGGTAGCGCATATTCTTGGCGGTACTTATTTGGTAGAAGCAGTATTTGGCTATCCGGGAATTGGTATGCTTACGTATGAGAGTGCCAAAACGTCTGATTATAACATGCTTATGGTACTATGCCTTTTAACGGGAGTAGTTATGATAGCAGCAAACACGATTGCAGAGCTAGTGAACGCAAGATTAAATCCATATATGGCGCAGGAGGGAAAATGAGCTTTGAAAAACATATAATGAAGAGAAAAAAAGTACCGTTTCTTTCCTTTGTGCTGTTTGGTATTTTGATTATGGGATGTGTGTTTGCACCATTTTTTTGCAAAGATGCGTCCTATATGGATCTTATGAACTGCAGCCGCGCACCGGGGCGTGAATTTTTCTTTGGAACAGATACGATGGGACGCGATCTGTTTTCATGTATATGGCATGGCGGACGTGTTTCTCTTACCATTGGCTTTTTGTCTGCTGCCATATCAGCAGTTATTGCAGTTTTGTATGGTACAGCAAGTGCACTGTCACCTGCGTGGCTGGATAGGCTTTTGATGCGTCTTGTAGACGTGCTTCTTTCTGTTCCGTCGCTTTTGCTTGTCTTATTTGTGCAGGCAGTATTTGGAAAAAATATTATAGGAATGAGTGCAGCGATAGGACTTTGTGGATGGTTCTCAATGGCAAAAATTGTGCGCACACAGGCAAAAACAGTAAAAGAAAGTGGATTTGTCACGGCATCACAGTGCATGGGCGGCGGTTTTTTTCATGTGCTTTACTGGCATCTTGCTCCAAATTTTCTTCCATCCATTTTATTTATGATTATTATGAGTGTACGAACAGCAATAGCCGAAGAATCAACACTCAGCTTTCTGGGGCTTGGCCTTCCAATAGAGACAATCTCGTGGGGCAGTATGCTCGCACTTGCCCAGAATGCGTTTGTTATGCGCGCATGGTGGATGATTTTGATTCCAGGCCTTTTTTTAATACTTCTTTTTTTATGCCTCACCGAGATAGGAAGCTGGTGCCAAGAGCGCATGAACCATAAAAAAAGGCAGATGTAAAAAATTTTACTTGCATTTTCCACTTTCGTGTGCTATAGTAATGAACCATAAGAAACGCATTGAAGGAGACTCTATCCCAACGATCTTGACAGGAAGAGGGCGTCACCGACTGAGAGCGCCGTCATGAGGGACTGGGTGTGGGAACGCTCCGGAGCGGGCATTCTGAGCGTTTGCAATAAGCAGACAGGTAGGTTTGCACGTTGGTTTACGTTATAACCATAGAGTGATCCAGATATGGATTGAATGCGGGTGGTACCGCGGAACGAAGATGTTTCGCCCCGGAGACTGTAATCAAGTTACAGTTTCCGGGGCTTTTTGTATAATGCAGCAACTTGCAAAGCAAGTTAGAGAATCCAAATATTTTTAGAATTGCGAGAGTTACGGAGTAACGGAGCAATTCGTAAGCATTATAATAAATAAAAGTACCAGCATCAATCATGGAGACTCGTATTTTGGCTGAAAAGAAAGGACAACATGGAATTTATCAGTGGAATCAGCAAAAAAGAGTATGCAAGTATTAAGGAATTGGCACAGGGAAGCTGTGATGGAAAGACTGTTCGCATGGAGGGCATGGTTCATGCCGTAAGAGACATTGGCGATGTGCGCTTTGTGATCTTACGAAAGGCAGAGGGACTCGTTCAGTGTGTCTACGAGGAAAAAACAGCAGGCTTTGAACTAGGTGAGTTAAAGGATGAGAGCGCAATCCGTGTAGAGGGTGTTGTTTATGAAGAAAAGAGAGCACCGTTTGGAAGAGAACTGCGTTTGACATCAGTGACTATTTTATCAGAGCCTTCGGCAGCAATGCCATTACCTGTCAACAAATGGAAACTAAATACTTCACTGGAAGCAAAATTAAACTACCGTCCATTATCTCTTCGCAATTTGAAAGAGCGTGCAAAGTTTCGCATTCAGGAGGGAATTGCAAGAGGCTTTTGTGAATTTTTAACTTCACAGGGCTTCACGCAGATCAGAACTCCAAAGATCGGAGCAAAGGGAGCAGAGGGCGGTTCTAATGTATTTAAGCTTGATTATTTCCACCGTCCGGCGGTACTCGCACAGAGCCCGCAGTTTTACAAGCAGATGATGGTCGGCGTGTTTGACCGTGTGTTTGAGACTGGACCTGTATTTCGTGCAGAGAAGCATAACACAAAACGCCACTTAAATGAATATACGAGTCTCGATTTTGAGATGGGCTTTATCGACAGCTTTCAGGATATCATGGCAATGGAAACCGGCTTTTTACAGTACACAATGGAGCTGTTAAAGAAGGATTATAAAACAGAGCTTGATATGCTTGACATTACACTTCCAAAGGTTGATGAGATTCCACAGGTACGCTTCGATGAGGCAAAGCGTCTTGTGGCAGAGAAATATAACAGACAGATCAGAAACCCATATGATCTTGAACCAGAGGAGGAAGCACTGATTGGCCGCTACTTCGAGGAAGAATATGGCGCAGACTTCGTATTTGTTACTCACTATCCTAGCAAGAAGCGTCCATTCTATGCAATGGATGATCCAGATGACAAGACATTCACTCAAAGCTTCGATCTATTGTTTAAGGGACTTGAGGTTACAACAGGAGGACAGCGTATTCACGAGTATCAGATGCTTCTTGACAAGATCGAGGCAAAGGGTATGACAACTGAAGGCATGGATCAGTACCTTGATATCTTCAAGCATGGAATGCCGCCGCACGGAGGACTCGGCATTGGCCTAGAGCGTCTGACGATGAAGCTGATCGGTGAGGACAACGTGCGTGAGACCTGCCTCTTCCCAAGAGATCTTTCCAGACTGGAGCCGTAACATTTAATGAGCGGTGAGACGAAGAAGTCAAACCGCTTTCGTAAAAATATAAAGAAAAATTGGAAGGAAATCACGATGGCAAATATAATTGATGATGAGACAATAGAGTATGTTGGAATATTAGCAAAGCTCGCGCTTTCCGAAGAGGAAAAGGAGCAGGCAAAAAAAGATATGTCTGATATGCTTGACTATATAGATATGCTTGGTGAGCTGGACACATCCAATGTAGAGCCAATGAGTCATGCATTCCCTGTTTTCAATGTGTTCCGTGAGGATGTAGTTACAAATGGAGATGGAAGCGAGGAGACACTTGCAAATGCACCGGAACAGAAAAACGGGGCATTCAAGGTTCCAAAGACTGTGTAATGGTGTTCTGAATAATTACAAAACATTTGGCTTGATTAGATAACAGGTAATGGAGAGACAGGAGACAGTTTAATGGAGATTCAAAAATTGACAGCAGTTTCGCTGGGAAAAAAGATAAAAGAAAAAGAGATCTCCGTGCGGGAGGCGCTTGATGCAGTTTTCGCACAGATTGATCAGACAGAAGGCAGGTATCATGCGTATGTGACACTCGATAAAGAGGGCGCTTACAAGCAGGCTGATGTTGTTCAGGAAAAAATAGACAAGGGTGAGCTGACAGGAGCACTTGCTGGTGTACCGGTAGCCATCAAGGATAATATGTGCACTAAAGGACTGTTGACTACCTGCAGTTCAAAAATTTTGGAAAATTATATTCCAACCTACACGGCATCTGCAGTTCAAAACTTAACTGACGCAGGCTGTGTAATCATTGGAAAGACAAACATGGATGAGTTTGCGATGGGAAGTACAACAGAGACTTCATACTATGGTGTTACAAGAAATCCTCATAATCCAGACCATGTTCCAGGCGGTTCTTCAGGAGGAAGTGCAGCAGCAGTTGCCTTAAATGAGTGTTTTTTTGCACTTGGTTCTGATACAGGCGGTTCCATTCGTCAGCCATCTGCATTTTGCGGCATCACCGGTATGAAGCCAACATATGGCACGGTTTCCCGTTATGGACTTATTGCCTATGGTTCTTCACTTGATCAGATTGGTCCGATGACAAAAAATGTTACTGACTGCGCAGCTGTTCTTGAGACAATTGCTTCCTATGATAAAAAAGACAGCACGTCGATGAAACGCGAAGAGTATGATTTTACGTCTGCACTTGTAAGAGATGTAAAAGGTCTTCGCATCGGACTTCCAAAGGACTATTTTGGCGATGGTCTTGACAGCGAAGTAAAGGCAGCAATTTTTAAGGCAGCAGAAACCTTTAAGCGTATGGGAGCTATTGTAGAGGAGTTTGATTTAGGTCTTGTTCAATATGCAATTCCGGCATACTATATCATAGCATCGGCAGAGGCTAGCTCAAACCTTGAGCGTTTTGATGGTGTAAAGTATGGCTACCGCACAAAAGAATATGGTGATCTTCACAGCATGTACAAAAAGACACGTTCTGAAGGCTTCGGTTCAGAGGTAAAGCGCCGTATCATGTTAGGTTCCTTTGTTTTAAGCTCAGGATATTATGATGCTTATTATTTAAAGGCATTAAAGACAAAAGCACTTATCAAGCAGGAGTTTGATAAGGCATTTGAAAAATATGATATTATTCTGGCACCGGCAGCACCAACTACTGCACCGCTTTTAGGCAGCAGCTTACAGGATCCTATCAAAATGTATTTAAGTGATATTTATACAATATCTGCAAATCTTGCCGGAATCCCAGGTTTGTCAATTCCGTGCGGAAAAGACAATAAGGGTCTTCCAATTGGAATGCAGCTTCTTGGCGGCTGTTTCCAGGAAAAAACATTGCTTCGCGCAGGTTTTGCGTATGAAAAGGCAAGAGAGGAGGAAGCGTGATGGCACAGTATGAAACCGTGATCGGTCTTGAGGTTCATGTGGAGCTGGCAACAAAAACAAAAATTTTCTGCGGCTGCTCCACCGCATTTGGAGGTGCTCCAAACAGCCATACATGTCCTGTCTGCACTGGACTTCCAGGTTCGCTTCCTGTATTAAACAAGCAGGTTGTTGAGTATGCAATGGCAGTTGGACTGGCAACTAATTGTCAGATCAATCAGTATTGCAAGTTTGATCGTAAAAACTATTTTTATCCAGATAATCCGCAGAACTATCAGATCTCTCAGTTATATTATCCGATATGTCATGATGGCGGTATCAAGATAGATGTAAACGGTCAGAAAAAGATTGTACGTATCCATGAGATCCATATGGAGGAGGATGCCGGAAAATTGGTTCATGACGAATGGGAAGATGTCTCACTGGTGGACTACAATCGTTCTGGTGTGCCGCTAATTGAGATTGTATCTGAGCCAGATATGAGAAGTGCTGATGAAGTTATTGCATATCTTGAAAAGCTTCGCCTGATTATTCAATATCTTGGTGCTTCAGACTGTAAGCTTCAGGAAGGTTCTATGCGTGCTGATGTCAACTTGTCTGTTCGCCCTGTTGGTGCAGAGAAATTTGGAACACGTACCGAAATGAAGAATTTAAATTCATTTAAGGCTATTGCGCGTGCCATTGAATCGGAGAGAGCGCGTCAGATTGAGCTTATTGAAGAAGGCAAGAGTGTTGTTCAGGAGACGCGACGCTGGGATGACAATAAGGAATATTCATATCCTATGCGTTCAAAAGAGGATGCGCAGGATTATCGCTATTTCCCAGAACCAGATCTGCCGCCGCTTCAGATTCCAGATGAGTGGATTAAGCAGTTAAAATCATCTCAGCCAGAGCTTCGTGATGAAAAGATGGCACGCTATAAGGAAGAATATGAGATTCCGGATTATGATGCTGATATTATCACAGGTTCTAAGCGTATGGCTGATATTTTCGAGCAGACTGTTGCTCTTGGTGCAGCGCCAAAGAAGGTATCAAATTGGCTGATGACAGAAACGATGCGTCTTTTAAAAGAGCAGATGATGGATCCTGATGAGCTTGATTTTACACCGAAGCATTTGGCTATGCTGATTGCACTTGTTGAGAAAAAAACAATTAACCAGACAATTGCAAAGGAAGTTTTTGAAAAGATTTTTGTAGATGACATTGAGCCAGAGAGCTATGTAAAAGAGCATGGTCTTGGTATGGTAAGTGATACAGATGCACTGCAGAAAACAGTAGAGGAAGTCATTGCCGCAAATCCACAGTCAGTAGCAGACTATAAAGCAGGAAAGCAAAAGGCTATCGGCTTCTTAGTTGGACAGACTATGAAGGCCATGAAAGGCAAGGCAAATCCAACAGCTGTAAACGAGATTTTAGTAAAATTATTAAACGAGTAGTAAGATCTGCTCATCTGTTGAAAAAAACGGATGAGCAGATCTTTTTATACAAAAATTTCTTGGAAAATTTACAAAAAAATGCTTGATTATTTCAGATAAATGTGATAAAGTTACTTTGTTTGATAATTAACAAACGAAGTCTTGCAAAAAGCAGGATAGAATAAAAATATATCATTTAATAAAAACTGGCTGAAGTTAGACAGACCAGAATAGAAAGGAAGAATTATCATGGCAAGATTTACATTACCAAGAGATCTGTATCATGGCAAGGGAGCACTTGAAGCATTAAAGACGCTGAAAGGAAAGAAGGCAATCGTCGTTGTTGGCGGTGGTTCTATGAAGCGTTTCGGTTTTCTGGATAAGGTTGTTTCCTATCTTAAGGAGGCAGGTATGGAGGTTCAGCTGTTTGAGGGTGTAGAGCCAGACCCATCAGTGGATACTGTCATGAAGGGTGCAGCAGCAATGACCGAGTTTGGACCAGACTGGATCGTATCAATCGGAGGAGGATCTCCAATCGATGCAGCGAAGGCTATGTGGGCATTCTATGAGTATCCAAATGTTACATTTGAGGATCTGTGCATTCCGTTTAACTTCCCGACACTTCGTACAAAGGCTAAGTTCTGTGCAATCCCATCTACATCAGGTACTGCTACCGAGGTAACAGCATTCTCCGTTATCACCGATTACAAGAAGGGTATTAAATATCCGTTAGCAGACTTCAACATCACTCCAGATGTAGCTATCGTAGATCCAGAGTTAGCAGAGACCATGCCAAAGAAGCTGACTGCACATACAGGTATGGATGCTATGACTCATGCAATCGAGGCATATGTTTCTACTCTTCACTGCGAGTATACCGATCCGCTTGCACTGCATGCAATCGAATTAATCAGTGAGTACTTAATCCCGTCCTACAATGGAGATATGAACGCACGTGCAAAGATGCATGATGCACAGTGTCTGGCTGGTATGGCATTCTCTAACGCACTGCTTGGAATCGTTCACTCCATGGCACATAAGACTGGTGCAGCTTACAGCGGCGGACATATCGTTCATGGATGTGCAAACGCAATGTACCTGCCAAAGGTTATCCGCTTCAACGCAGCAGAGCCAGAAGCACAGGTAAGATATGCAAATATCGCAAGATTCCTTCACTTAGAGGGAAGCACCGATGCAGAGCTTGTAGATGCACTGATCGCTCATATCCAGAACATGAACAAGCAGCTTGATATCCCGACCTGCATCAAGGATTATGAGGGCGGAATCATCGACGAGAAAGAATTTATGGAGAAGCTGCCAACAGTTGCAGAGCTTGCAGTAGGTGATGCTTGTACAGGATCCAATCCAAGAAGTATTAACCCAGAGCAGATGGCAAAACTGTTAAAGTGCTGCTACTACGATGAAGAAGTAGATTTCTAATTACTTAAAAAAATTTAGGGCGCGTACCGCAGGGTGCGCGCCCTTTTGCTTGCAAATCGGAGTGGGAAAGGGTATAATTAGTTTATAAAATTAGCACAGTTTTGTGCGGAAATGAGGAAAAAATGATATTACTGACATCGGACGGCATAACATCCCCGCAGTTGGAGGAAGAAATAAAAAAAGCACTTGTGCCAATCTCAAGAAGAGCAGCGCTTGTGACAACCGCCTCGTGCCGGTACAAAGAAAAAGATCATAATGTTCCAGTATTAAGTGCGCTCATGAGGCGCTTTGGACTTGAGCCGGAGTGCGTGGACGTGGAATTTCAGGACGCGACTTTTTTATTGGCATATGATGTTGTTATTTTGATGGGCGGAAATCCATTTTATCTGCGCAAGCATTTAAAAAAGTGGAAAAATAGTCTGGAAGTTTTGACTGAGCTTGCTAACCGCCATGTGCTTATAGGAATAAGTGCCGGCAGCATGGTTCTTGGTGATACGATGGAGTTTGCCTGTCAGATTGAACCCGGTGGTATCGAGGAAGTTGGAGAAAATGTGGACTGCAGTGGTTTTGGCATTGTGCCGTTAAATATTATGCCGCATTACTTGGCATATCTTACGGCTTATGAACAGACAAAGGAGATACTTGAAAGTTACGAGGAAGAGACAGGACGAAAGATCTGTACCATAAATGACGGCGATGGCATCATTATTTCACAAGCAGGAAAAAAGGGACGCTATATCAAAGATGAGCGATATACACCGATTATTGCACCTAACATGCCAGAGTATCAGGCATATTTTTTTGATCTGTATGGTACTCTGATTGACATTCATACAGAAGAGGATGATCATAATCTTTGGGAGTTTATGGCAAAATATTATGCCTACAAAGGAGCAAGGTACGGTTCATGGGAGCTTCGCTGGAGATATGGTGCATTGATTCATGATGAGGAAGAACGGCTTTTGCATGAAAATCCCAAGCAAATTCCTGAGCCGCAGGTAGAACGTGTCTTTATGCGTTTATATGAAGAAAAGGGTGTGCGAGTTTCCATACAGGAGGCTGTGGATGCCGCACAGGTATTTCGAAGCTATTCGCTGCGCTATGTTCGCTTGTATTATGGTGCAAAAGAGCTTCTTGCCCACCTGAAAAAGAAAGGCAAAAAGCTCTATGTGCTTAGCAATGCGCAGCAGGTATTTACTGCCAGCGAGCTGCGCTATCTTGGTATTTACGATTACTTTGATAAGGTGTGCCTGTCATCGGATTACCATTGCAAAAAGCCAGATGCTGCTTATTTTAAAGCATTATTAACGTCAGAAGGCTTAGATCCGGCAAAGGTAATGATGATCGGAAACAGCGAATATGATGACATACGTACTGCAAAATCACTTGGTATGGGTGCATGCTATATTCATTCCAATTTGTCACCAGAAGGAGAGACGGCAAATTGTGATATTGTTATGAGAGCGATGGATCTGCCGTCTCTGGAGAAGATTTTGTGCCGCGAAGCGCACTTGGCGTAATTCCATATTTTTTCTTAAAGACGCGGTTAAAATGAGGAATGCTGTTAAAACCGCATCTTCTTGCAATGTCCATGATTGGTTCGTCAGTGTCTGCAAGCAGCAGTCTTGAAGCTTGAGAAAGACGATAGCTGTTTAAGCATTCTGTGAATGTTATGCCAATCGTGGACTTAAAGAACTTAATAAAGTGAGATTCACTAAATTCACATACTTTTGCCATCTGCTCAGTAGACAGCGGTTCACTGTAATGATCTGTGATATAGCTAATGATTTGCTTTGTCTTTACTACTGATTTTTGTGGGCGGCTCTTTGGCTTTACAGACGGCTCATTGTAAAATAGCAGATAAAACAGGCGAAAGAGACAGCTCTTTATGCCAAGCGGGTAAGCTGCTGAATAAAACGTCTGCAGCTGAAACATTTCCTCAAAACATTGACGAAACTCATTGTACCAGCCGTCTTCAGGCGTGATAAGCCATGGAATGACTTGTTCACCCTCTGAGAGCGGCTTTAAAAATGCAAATGCATCGTCATTATCTGTACTTCCAGAAAGAAGAGACAGCGGAAACTGGATCATGCTAATCTTCAGTGAAGAGCTTGAATCTGCGTCAATGGAATGCAGCTGACCTGGTAAGATCAGACAGATATCGCCCTTCTTTACTGAAATTTTTTCAAGGTCAATTGATACTCGTCCGGTTCCTTCACGGATTAGAAGAATTTCCATAGTGTCCTGCCAGTGAATAGATACAGAAGAAATGTCATCAGGCAGAACAGCCGTCAGGGCAGCAAAAGGAAAAGAACCTGTTAAAGGTTCGTGCATTTCAAATAAGTCGATGTTTTGGATATTCATATGTATAATAATAAGCCTTTCTCAAAGTCAGTCTTTTTCTCATAATAGGTATACCACAAGAAACGAAAGAAAACAACCAAAAATGTGGAAGAGCAAAAAACTTGACAGATTAAAGAAAAGTTAATAACTGAAATTACATTTTAAATTTATCGTAAGAATTGAACACTTTTCAATATTGTCAGAAAGTGATATACTGTATTTGATTAAAAAAAAGAACAACAAACCGCATTGCGGGAAGGGATGGAAAGTATGAGAAAAAGAACCGTTTTAATCGGTCTTGTTTTAATTGCTGCTGCAGGCGGCGGCTTGTATTATTATAAAAATTATTATAATCAGGAAAAATTGGCATCTGCAGAGTCAGCAGAAGGATCTGTTTATATGAGCAAGGTATCTGATATTATGGATCAGGGCGCACTTGGCATAAAGACGCGCCTTGTCGGTGTTGTAGATCCGCAGGAGTCAAAGGATATAAAGCTTGATTCCGATAAGCAGCTCAAGGAGACTTTTGTAGAAGTTGGCGATGAAGTGAAAAAGGGTGATCCTCTGTTTTCCTATGATGTTGAGGCAATGAAGCAAAAGATTCTGGAGGCTGATCTGGAATTAGAGGAGATGAATAATACACTCCAGACGATGAACCAACAGTTAAATGAGCTGAATGTGCAGGCATCTAAGGCAAAGGAGTCTGAGAAGCAGGCGTATAATCTTCAGATTCTTTCAGCACAAAATTCAATTCATAAGCAGGAATATAATATTAGTGTCAAGCAACTAGAGCGTGCACAGCTGGAGAAAAACGTTGATAATGCAGTTGTCTATTCAGATATTGACGGTATTATAAAGAGTATCAATTCTGATTCATCAGGCAGCGGTGATTCATATAATTATGGTTCTTCTGGTTCAAATGCCTTTATGACAATTCTGGCTACTGGTGATTATAGAATTAAGGGAACATGCAATGAAATGAATATTTACAGCTTATATGTGGGTGAGCAGATGGTAATTCGTCCAAGAGCTGATGAGGATAAAATATATACTGGTGTTGTAAGCAAAATAGAGACAGAGCCGGCAACAGATAATAATAATAATAACGGTTATTCTGATTCCTCAGCAGAGAGCAGCAAGTATCACTTCTATGTGACTGTCAATGAGGCAATGGATCTGATGCTTGGACAGCATGTAATCATGGAGGAGGATACCGGAGAAACAGAGGAAAAGACAGGTCTTTGGATTCCAAACTACTATGTAGTATCAGATGATGAGACGAATACTTACTATGTGTGGAGCTGTGATGACAATCAAAAGGTCTGCAAGAAAGAGATAAGTGTTGGAGAGATTGATGAGGAAATGCTTGAGTACCAGATTCTTGATGGACTGACAGAGAATGACTATATTGCTTTTCCAGATGAGCTGACACAGGAAGGTATGGAGGCTATTTTGCCGGACAGCATGGAGAATGGTGAAAATCAGGGCGATGCAGGAAATGCCGGTGCGATGAATGTGATGGAGTAAGGGGGCAGGCAGTATGCTGTTAGAGCTAAAAGATATAAATAAAAGTTATTTTCAGGGAAAGCAGGAAATGCCCGTCTTAAAAAATGTCAATTTTAGTGTAGAGGAAGGCGAGTATGTGGCAATCATGGGACCGTCAGGTTCCGGAAAATCAACATTAATGAATATTATCGGATGCCTGGATAAGCCAACTTCAGGAAGCTTTTACCTGGATGGAAAGGACATTTTAAAATATAAAGACAATGCACTTTCAACTGTGCGTTTAAATACGATTGGATTTGTATTTCAGAGTTTCTTTTTGATGATGAAGCAGACGGCACTTGAAAATGTGTGTCTTCCGCTGACATATGCAGGAATACCAAAGCGAAAGCGAAAGGAGATTGCCGCGCAGGCGCTAAAGCGTGTCGGACTAGAAGATCGTATGAATTATAAACCGACACAGCTGTCAGGTGGACAGTGTCAGCGAGTAGCTATTGCAAGAGCCATTTCCAATCATCCCAAAATTTTGCTTGCGGATGAACCGACTGGTGCGCTTGATTCCAAGTCTGGTGCACAGATTATGGAGCTTTTTCAGAGTCTTCACGAGGAAGGTGTAACAATTATTATGATTACACATGATTCAGAAATTGCATCACATGCGCAGCGTGTCATTCACATCCGCGATGGACAGATTGCAGAACAATAATAAGATATGGCAAATGGAGGGCAGTATGAAAAAATTAGCAGTTTATATTCTGGTACCTTCGCTTATAGTAGGAAGCTGCGGAGCCGGTGTATATGTGTATCAAAAAAATAAGCAGGCAAATACATATGTAAAAGTTGTTCCTGTCAGCAGCATATCGACATCTGATTATGGTTCTGATATGTATATGTATGGACAGGTTGTCAATAATCAGCGCCAGCAAATAAGTGTTACGACCTCACAGAAAATTTCAGAGGTCTTAGTGAAAAAAGGCGACAATGTAAATATTGGTGATCCTATTTTAAAGATGGACACAACAATGGACAATTTGAATTTGCAGGATCTTGATATTCAGATTCAGAAAAAAGTTCTTGAGATTTCAGATGGTTTTAAACGGTTGGACAAATTGCAGAAGACAACACCGGCAGCACCGTTTAATCCAGGCGATTTTGATCCAGGCTGGGATCCAGGATGGGATCCGGGCTGGGAAGAGCCAACGGAGAGCTCATCTGAAGAAGAAAGCTCAAGTGAGGAAGAAAGTTCATCCGAAGAAGAAAGCTCAAGTGAAAAAGAAAGTTCATCCGAGAAAGATAGTTCATCTGCGCAGGAAAGTTCTTCGGAGCAGTCGACCTCATCACAGGAATCAAGCAGTGAAGAGCCAACAAAGCCAGAGGAGTCAAGCGGTGAGCAGACGAGTGCAGAGCAGCCGACAGGTACAGAACCGTCTTCGGAAAGTCCATCTCAAAGCTCATCTTCAGAACCGTCTGCAGATCAGTCAAGTCAGGATCAGTCAAGTGCAGAGGAATCTAGTCCAGAGCAGTCAAGTTCAGAAAATCCGAGTACGCAGCCAAGTGAGGAATCAACGCCAGAACCTACCACGGCGCCTGATCCGACAGGCGCAAATGGAGAACAGCTGATTGGAAAGGAAATTACAAAAGTAGAGCAGGCAGCAAGCGGTGATGGAAGTAAGCAGTCACCATATTTGTTCCTTTGCGGTGCTGATGCAAAGCTTGATAATGCACTGATCCGTAAGCTTGTAAGTGAGAAAAAATATGCAACAATTCGTTTTTATAATGAGAGTGGAATGCCGGCGTATGATCTTGACTTATCAAAGATGATTCTTTCTGAGGATGATAAGCCGATTATTCACACACATAATTATATAGAAGAAAGTCGCACAGAGGCCACATGTTTGTCGCCGTCAATTGTAACATATCGCTGCGACGGATGTGGTGATGGCTACATTGTGCAGGAGGGTGAAAAGGCAGATCATATATTTGTGGATATTGTAAATAACCCTGCAACATGCGTGACAAAGGGTTATCTTGTTAGACAATGTTCAGTATGTGGTGTGATTGAAACGCAGCAGACTGACCCAGATCCAAATGCACATCAATACGTATTGTATTATGATGGCGGCACGACAAGTCCGTGGAATTATTACCAGTGCAGTGTATGTGGTGCAACAAAGACAGAGGCAAATCCTAATTATGTGCAGCCAACAATGCCATCTTCAGAACCATCGACAGAGTCTGGCACACAGAGCGCATATAATATCACAGAGGAGCGCACGGCAATGCTGGCAACAGCATCTGTACGTCATACACTGACGGCGGCGGGCAGTGGAGATGGAGACGGTAATGGATCCGCACCAGCCGATATCTCACTTCCAACATTCCAGAATGAGGATTTTAGCGGCTACACAGCAGAAGAACTTGCGAAGGAGATTCAGTCTCAGAAGGAGAGTCTGCGTGATATGGATTTGGAGCGCAGAAAGTTAGAGCTTGAATATGCAAAGCAGCAAAAAGAGCTGTCAAAAAGCGCAACTATCTGCAGTACCGTAAAGGGAACAGTAGAAGAGCTGCAAAATATGGATGATATTGATTATTCGAAGCCGTTTGCCGTTATTAACGGAGGCGAAGGATATTATGTTCAGGGAACTGTCACAGAGGATCTTCTTGATACTTTTGTGCCGGGAATGAATATTTCATGCAACAGCTGGGTGAATGATTCATCAATTTTCTGTACAGCGGTAGTAACAGAAGTTTCTGAGTATCCAACTACAAATACGATGGGAGGTTCACAGAATCCAAATCTTTCATATTATCCGTTTGTAGCATATATTACGCCAGAGGATGGAAAGGGACTTACAAATGGCGCTTATGTTGATATCAGCCTGACGACTCAGGGTGATTCTGATTCTCTTTATATAAGTCAGATGTATGTCAAGAAAGAAGATAATCGTTACTTTGTCTATGCGAAAAATCAGCAGACTGGTCTTCTTGAAAAGCGCTATGTCACGATTGGAAAGAGTCTGTATGGCAGCTATTACCAGATCAAATCAGGATTAACAAATGATGATATGATTGCAGTACCATTTGGAAAGACTGTAAAGGAAGGTGTTAAGACAACAAGTGAGTATGGTGATGACAGCAATGGACAGATGGAGCCAGGTATGGATCCGGATATGGATGCAAGCATGTATGACAATGGAATGATGTACGATGCAAGTATGGCAGATGATGGAATGATGTACGATGCAAGTATGGCAGATGATGGCATAATGTACAATGCAAGCATGGCAGATGATGGGGAGGTGGATCAGTAAATGTTTGAAAATATACGATTATCCTTTCAGGGAATCTGGTCACATAAACTGCGTTCATTTCTGACAATGCTTGGCATTATCATAGGTATTGCAGCCATTATTGCGATTGTTTCTACCATAGAAGGAACAAATGAATTAATCAAGCAGAACATGATGGGCAATAATCGTCATACGGTAAAGGTTCAGCTGTCACAGGATGATTACACATATGAGATCAGCACATGGAATCCATCACCAGAGGGTGTGCCGCTTTTTGATGAGGATACGCGTCAGGAGATTCTGCAAATTCCAAACGTGCTGCGTGCTGCATTTTATCAGGTGCGTTCCGAGTATAATAGTGTTGTTTTTTATAATAAGCAGTCGTTAAGTAGTTGTACGGTGCTTGGCATTGATCAATATTATTTTGGCACGGCAGGCTATCAGATAATGCAGGGGCGTGAAATTATTCAGGAGGACAGCAAAAAAAAGCGTCAGGTGGCAGTTATCGATGAGTCAGTTTTGCGTACATTGTTTCCAGATGAAGATCCAATTGGAAAAACAATTGAGATATATGGAGAACCATTTACAGTAGTGGGTGTATGTACGCAGGTTGGCCAAAGCGAACTTGTTATTAACTCAGAGGAAGAATACTGGACATATTATCAGGGTGGTTCCTCAAGTGGTAATATCTATATTCCAAAGGGCGTATGGGGAACAATCTATAAGTTTGACGAAGCGCAGAATCTTGTTTTGCAGGCAAGCGGAGCAGATGAGATGGCGGCAGCAGGAAAGGCTGCAGCAAATATCATGAACCAGAACATGAATGTGTCTGATTCAAGTATTACATATCGCTCAGAGGATCTGATGCAGCAGGCAAAGCAGCTGCAGGATATGCAAAGCTCTACTAACAGTATGTTAATCTGGGTTGCCTGCATATCCCTTCTTGTCGGAGGAATTGGTGTCATGAATATCATGCTTGTATCTGTTACGGAGCGTACAAAGGAGATTGGTTTAAAGAAGGCAATCGGAGCCAAGAAGGGCAGAATCCTCGGACAGTTTTTAACCGAGGCGGCAATCCTTACCAGTATGGGCGGACTTTTGGGTGTAGCAGCAGGAATCGGACTTGCAGAGGTCATCTCCAAGATGTCCTCTACACCAGTTGCAATCAATGGTACATCCATCGTAGTATCAGTTGGATTTTCTACACTGATTGGAGTTGTCTTTGGTTTACTGCCGTCCATTTCAGCGGCAAATCTAAACCCAATTGAGGCACTGCGACACGAGTAAAACCGAAAAGTAAATAAGTGATATTAGCAATACTTAAAATGAAAAATACCGGCTTCCAATCGTTAGATATCATAATTGGAAGTCGATATTTTTTCTTTATCAAATTGATTCAATTGAATTGGATTTGCAAAGCAACTGTTTTAATTTATCTTTTGTAGCTTTGTCTGTAAAGGCGGCATCTACAGCGGTTAAAAGCATCTTTTCTTCCTGTGCAAGTGTGATGCCAAGAGACTGGGCGTAGGCAAACTCATTTGCAATCGTTGTGCTTGAGATCGCTGGATTATCGGTATTTAAGGTGACTGCCAGTTCCCGCTTTACAAAATCTGAGAGCGGATAGGTCTTCATATCAGAAACAACCTTCGTTTGGCGGTTGCTGGTGGGGCAAAGTTCAAGAGGAATCTGATTTCCCTTTAAAAGTGACAAAAGTGCATCATCCTCAAAGGCGCGCACACCATGGCCAATGCGACGGGCACCCATCTCAATTGCACAGCGCACACTGTCGGCACCGGCAGCTTCTCCGGCATGCAGTGTAAATGGCACGTCTAGCTTTGATGCAAGTGCAAATAGTTCTCTATAATCGCTTGTCGCAAACAAGCCTTCTGCACCGGCAAGGTCAAGTGCAGTAATGCCATCGTGAGTTGTCAGATATTCTTTTGCAAGCTGAACTGTTTCCAGATTGGCTTTTTCACGTTCCAGTCCACGCATGCAGCAGAGAATGATGCTGCTAGAAAGGTTAGACCTCGAAAGGCCATCAAGGGCAGCTTCTACAACTTCACGCTGACTTAAGCCTCTTTGCATGAAAGATTGAGGGGCAAAGCGAAGCTCTGCATAGATAACATTTTGCGCAATCAATTTCTCTTGAACCAGATAAAAAGCCTCGCTGATACTTTCCTTTGTCTGTAACAGTGAGATTGGAAGATCAAAGCGGCGCAAATATTCGTTTAAGTCCTCACAATCAGGAGGGATGCTTAAAAGCTTAGAAAGCTCGGCATCAGAGGAAGCGGGAAGTGTCTGATTTTGAAGTTTTGCAAGTACTTTTGCAATATCTAGTGTAATTGCACCGTCAAGATGTAAATGTAAGTCAATAAAATGTGTTGGAAGTGTAATCTTTTTTGTTGACATAACAAACCTACCTTTCGTATCAGTAGAATAAGTGTACGCCTTATCACAAAAAAAATCAAGAAGTTAAAAAATGAAATAGAAAATTGACAGATCGCGTACAGCGAAGTAGAATAAAAACTGAAATTGACTTAAAATACAAAATTGACTGTATAACAGTCAAGAAGGAGGAAGTATGGCAGAGTGGTTGAAAGATGCAGTTTTCTATGAGATTTATCCACAGTCTTTTCAGGATACCAACGCAGATGGAATCGGTGATTTTCAGGGAATCATTGATCATCTAGACTATATTAAGGAGTTGGGTTGCAATGCGATTTGGATGAACCCATGTTTTGAATCTCCATTTGGTGATGCTGGTTATGACGTGTCCGATTATTACACAGCAGCACCACGCTATGGAACCAATGAGGATTTGAAGAGACTGTTTGATGAGGTTCACAAGAGGGGAATGTATATTCTTCTGGATCTGGTTCCAGGACACACCTCTGTAGAACATTCATGGTTTAAGGAATCGCTTAAGGCACAGAAAAATCCATATACCGATCGCTATATTTGGACAGACAATATCTGGGAGCAGCCAGAGGGAATTGCCTCGATCAAGGGTATTTCGGACAGAGACGGTTGTTGCGTGGTAAATTTCTTTTCCCACCAGCCGGCATTAAATTATGGTCACTATATCTGTGAGCGCTCGTGGCAGCAGCCGATGGATGCAGAGGGACCGAAGGCAACAATTGCTGAGATGGAAAAGGTCATGCGCTTTTGGCTTCAGATGGGCTGCGATGGTTTCCGTGTCGATATGGCAGGCTCACTTGTAAAAAATGACCCTGATGGACTTGGAACTATTCGCCTGTGGCAGACCATTCGCCAATTTCTTGATAAAGAATTTCCAGAGGCAGCGATGGTATCAGAGTGGGGTGAGCCAGATAAGTCACTTCAGGCAGGTTTTGATATGGACTTTTTGCTGCACTTTGGACCATCTCACTACAATGATCTGTTTCGCTGTGAGGAACCGTATTTTTCCTCTAGAGGAAAGGGTAGCGCAGCAGCTTTTGTAGAAAATTATAAGGAGAGCCGCAAAAAGGCAGGAGAGAAGGGATTAATCTGTATTCCATCTGGAAACCATGATATGGATCGTTTGGCGAGAGTTTTGCACGGAGATGAGTTAAAGGTGGCATTTGCATTTCTTTTGACGATGCCAGGTGCACCATTTATCTATTATGGAGATGAGATTGGTCTTCGCTATGTCGAAAATTTGGTATCAGTTGAGGGCGGCTACAACCGTACTGGTTCCCGTTCTCCAATGCAGTGGAATCACGAGGTGAATTTTGGCTTTAGCAATGCGTCACCAGAAAAACTGTATATTCCGACTGATGACAAGCCAAACAGTCCGACAGTAGAGGATCAGATGAAGGATCCAAATTCTCTGTATTACGAGGTGAAAAAGCTGATTGCGCTTCGAAGAGAGCACAGTGCTTTGTTAAGTGATGGCAATATTGAGTTTGTATCAGATGGAGCAGATGGATCACCGCTTGCGTATATTCGAAGCAGTGCCGATGAGAAAATTTTGGTTGTCGTAAATCCAGCCGATCGCGAGGCAGTTTTGACTGTACCGGGCAGCTGGCAGCAGAATTTGTATCAGATTGGCGGCGCAGTGGTCGCAGAGAATGGTAAGCTTGTGATTCCGCCAAAGTCAGCAAACTTACTGCGATAAAATAAAATATCCACAAACATAGTTTTACAAATGTGGTGTTTTACCTTATTTGATAGAAAAAAATACAAGATTTGAGGAAAATTCATGATATATTTTCAGTGTGATTACGAGGAGGGCTGTCATCCAGCCATTTTAAAAAGACTTAATGAGACAAATCTGGAGCAGACGGTAGGATACAGTATGGATCCGTACTGTGCGAGTGCAAGAGAAAAGATTAAAAAGGTGGTTGGAAGACCGGATGCCGATGTGCATTTTCTTGTTGGAGGAACGCAGACTAATATGACTGTCATCGCGGCAGCGTTAAAGCCATGGCAGGGCGCAATCTGTGCGGATACAGGTCATATTGCGTGCCATGAAACTGGAGCAATTGAGGCAACTGGTCACAAGGTATTGGCACTTTTATCAGAGGATGGAAAGATTACAGCAGCTCAGATTGAGGAGACTGTGAAGAAGCATTATGAAGACGGCAGCCGTGAGCATATTGTACAGCCAGGTATGGTATATATTTCATTTCCGACTGAAAGCGGAACACTTTACAGCAAGCAGGAACTGACTGATATATATGCAGTTTGCAAAGCACATGATATGCCGCTTTTTATTGACGGTGCACGCCTTGGCTATGGCTTACAGAGTCCGGCATGTGATGTTACACTGCCAGAGCTTGCTAATCTTTGCGATGTATTTTATATCGGCGGAACAAAGTGCGGTGCGCTTTTCGGTGAGGCTGTTGTCATTTTGAAGGAATCACTTAAAAAGGATTTTCGCTATATGATTAAGCAGCGCGGCGGCATGTTTGCAAAGGGTCGTCTGTTAGGCATTCAGTTTGATACGCTGTTTACAGACGGTTTGTATGAAGCGATTTGCGGCGAGGCTGTAAAAAAGGCAATGACTCTGCGTAAGGCGTTTTTGGAAAAAGGAATTTCCATGTATGGAAGCTCTATGACAAATCAGCAGTTTCCGATTTTAACAGATGCACAAAAAGAAGCACTGGCGAAAGATTTTGCCTTTGAATATTGGGGAGAAGCAAAAGAAGGCAAATCGATTGTTCGTTTTTGCACAAGCTGGGCAACAAATGATGCGCAGATCAAGGCACTGACAGATGCAATTGCTGCACTGTAAGAGCTGACTAACAGCAAGCAATTCTATATGACTCTAAATAGTTACAAAAAAGGACCTTTGGCAAAAAAGCCATTGGTCCTTCTTTTTGTAAAATTAGTCATTATATCCGTTTGGATTCTTTGTCTGCCAGTTCCAGGAATCGGCGCACATCTCGTCGATATCGTACTGTGCAGTCCAACCAAGCTCAGCAGCAGCCTTATCGCACTTGGAGTAGCAGGTTGCGATATCACCGGCACGACGCGGCTTGATTACATATGGCAGCTTCTTGCCACATGCCTTCTCGAATGCATGGATGACATCAAGAACGCTGTAGCCCTTTCCAGTACCAAGATTGTAGATGCTGACACCTTCCTTATCGGCTAACTTCTGGATGGCCTTTACATGGCCTCTTGCAAGATCAACAACGTGGATGTAGTCACGAACACCGGTTCCGTCTGGTGTATCGTAGTCATCTCCGAATACGTTGATGCACTGAAGCTTTCCAATTGCAACCTGAGCAACATATGGAAGCAGGTTGTTCGGAATACCCTTTGGATCCTCACCGATCAGGCCGCTCTTATGAGCACCGATTGGATTGAAGTAGCGAAGCAGGATTACATTCCACTCTGGGTCAGCAGTGTGAATATCAGTTAATACCTGCTCAAGCATCCACTTGGTCCAGCCATATGGGTTAGTTGCAGTACCCTTCGGGCAGTTTTCAGTAATCGGGATCTCAGCTGGAGAACCATATACAGTAGCAGAAGAGCTAAAGATAATGTTCTTAACGCCGTGATTGCGCATCTCATCACACAGAATCAGTGTGCCGGACATGTTGTTAGTGTAGTACTCGATTGGCTTTACAACAGATTCGCCGACAGCCTTGAGACCTGCAAAGTGGATGACTGCGTCAATTTTTTCATTATCGAAGATTGCCTTTACACCCTCACGGTCTAACATGTCAGTCTGGTAGAAAGTAACCTTCTTTCCAGTGATCTGCTCGATGCGTTCAACGGCCTTAATGTTGGCGTTGTACAGGTTGTCCATGATGACAACCTCATATCCCTCGTTCAACAGTTCGACGCAGGTATGGCTGCCGATATAGCCGGCGCCACCGGTAACTAAAATCTTCATGATAACCCCATTTCTGCGCTGCGATAAATAATAAATAGTAGTATCGTGTGTAATAAAATATTGAGTAGGCGTACAGACAATTTTGGCCGCAGCGCTAGCCGATTGCCTTAACGTGCATTTGGAAATCGTCTTGACTTTCCTCTACTTACAATTATAATGAGAGAGGAATGGTATGGCAACAACTATTTTCGAAAAAATTATAAGTATCTTGAGGTTTCTATGCAATTAAAAATTAATAATGAGAAAAAAGAACTGAAATTTCACGGAAGCTATGAATTTCCAGTGTTTGTTAGCCATGAAGTGCTGTCTGATTACGAGAGAGGTGCATTTGCCTGGCACTGGCATCCAGAGGTGGAGTTAACTTATATTGAGGAGGGACAAATCGAATATCAGGTAAATGATACTGTATATTGTCTTAAGGCAGGAGAAGGACTTTTTTGCAATGCAAATGCACTTCACACTGGTCATATGCTGAATCAGGGAGACTGCCGCTATCTTTCCGTTACATTTCATCCGCGAATGATTTATGGCTTTGAGGGAAGTGCAGTTGACAAAAAATATGTAGAGCCTGTAACAAGAAATGATTTGCTTGGAGGACTACATCTTGTGCCAGATACTGAGTGGCAAAAACAGGTACTTTTGTTGATTCAAACTATTGTGACAGATTATGAGGGGCATTTGCCAGGATTTGAGCTTGTGATTTGTCAGACACTTTTGCAAATATGGAATACATTGTATACAAACGTATGGAGTGAAATTTCGCCAGATCCATCGGCTCAGTACAAAGATATTGAGCGTCTTAGAAAGACGATTACTTATTTGCAGGAGCATTATCATGAGCATGTGACTCTTGGAGCTATCGCAGAAAATGTTAATATCTGCGCGAGTGAATGCTGCCGTTTTTTCAAGCGTCATATGAATCAGACGATATTTGAATATTTGTTGGAATACCGCATTGAGAAAAGTCTGCCCCTTTTGATCAAGGGAGAAGACAGCATCACATCGATTGCCCAGATGGTTGGATTTTCCAATCCTGCCTATTTTGGAAAGGTATTTCATCAGGTGATGAGATGCTCACCGAGCGATTATCGAAAGTCTTTCATTTCAAAGACACAGAAAGTATAGTCAGACGATATGACAAAAGTTCCCTAAAGACATCATAATATTTTGTCGATATAGGGAACACAGGTTTGTATTGTGTGAAAAAACTGGAAAAATTTTTTCAAAGTTGCAAAAGCACCCACTACAATTGTGAATTCGATAGACACCAAATACAGTATAAATACATTGACAAAAGCACAAGATGTTGTATAATGGTGAGGAACAACTTGATTAAGGGGGCTGCATAATGAAGATTATTAAAAGAAGCGGAGCAGAGGCAATCTTTGACGCAAATAAGATTGCACAGGCCGTGAAAAAGGCCAATGACAGCGTGGTTGAGGCTGAAAGACTGAGCCATCATCAGATCGCTCATATTGTGGAAAAAGTAGAGAAGCAGTGCCTTGCAGTGAATCGTTCCTTAAACGTGGAAGAAATACAGGATCTTGTGGAGAATGCCATTATGCGTGAGCAGGCCTTCTCTGTAGCGCGAAATTATGTAAGGTATCGTTATGAGCGCGAGTTAGCCAGAACACACAATACAACTGATGAACGTATCAAGAGTATTCTTGAGTGCAACAACGAAGAGGTAAAGCAGGAAAACTCAAATAAGAATCCGACTGTAAACAGTGTACAAAGGGACTACATTGCAGGTGAGGTAAATAAGGATTTTACAAGAAGATTTTTGCTGCCAGAGGATATTGTGGAGGCGCATGATGCTGGAATCATTCATTTCCATGATACAGATTATTATGCACAGCACATGCACAACTGTTGTCTGATTAATCTTGAGGACATGCTGCAAAATGGCACTGTAATCAGTGAGACTATGCTTGAAAAGCCAAAGAGCTTTTCAACTGCATGTAACATTGCAACACAGGCCATCGCACAGGTAGCCAGCTCACAGTATGGCGGACAGAGTATTTCACTGGCACATCTTGCACCTTTTGTACAGATCAGCCGTGAGAAATTCCGTCGTATGGTTCGCAAGGAGATGGAAGAAGCAGGAATCCAGGTAACAGAGGAGCAGATCAATCTTATCGCAGAAAAGCGTGTAAAGGAAGAGATTAACCGTGGTGTTCAGGTAATTCAGTATCAGGTTATCACGCTTATGACAACAAATGGACAGGCACCGTTTATTACAGTATTTATGTATATTGATGAGGTACCGGAAGGTCAAACAAGAGAGGATCTTGTAGCGATTATTGAGGAGATGCTTCATCAGCGTATCAGAGGTGTCAAGAATGAGAAGGGTGTATGGATTACACCGGCATTCCCTAAGCTGATTTACGTACTCGAAGAGGATAATATTCACGAGGACAGCAAGTATTATTATCTGACAAAGCTTGCTGCAGAGTGTTCAGCGAAGAGACTTGTTCCAGATTATATTTCCGAGAAGGTTATGAAGGAACTCAAAGATGGAAACTGCTATCCATGTATGGGATGTCGTTCCTTCCTGACTGTATATCATGATGAAAATAATAAGCCAAAGTTTTATGGCCGTTTCAATCAGGGTGTTGTCACAATCAATCTTGTTGATGTTGCATGTTCATCAGGAAAGGATAAGGAGCGTTTCTGGAAGATCTTTGATGAGCGTCTTGAACTGTGTCACCGTGCATTAATGTGCAGACATAATCGTTTAAAGGGAACACCGTCTGATGTTGCACCGATTTTGTGGCAGTATGGTGCACTGGCTCGTTTAAAGAAGGGCGAGACAATCGATAAGCTGTTGTATAATGGCTATTCTACAATTTCCTTAGGCTATGCCGGTTTGTGCGAGTGTGTTAAGTACATGACAGGAACAAGCCATACTGATCCTCAGGCAACTCCATTTGCACTTGAGATTATGCAGCATATGAATGATGCATGTGCAAAGTGGAAGGCAGAGCATAACATTGATTTTAGCTTGTATGGAACACCGCTTGAGTCCACTACATATAAGTTTGCAAAGTGTCTGCAGAAGCGTTTTGGACTGATTCCTGGAATCACAGATAAGAATTACATCACAAACAGCTATCATGTTCATGTAACAGAAAAGATCAATGCATTTGATAAGCTGAAGTTCGAGTCACAGTTCCAGAAGCTGTCTCCAGGTGGTGCAATCAGCTATGTTGAGGTTCCAAACATGCAGAACAATATCGATGCTGTTCTTTCTGTCATGAAATATATTTATGAAAATATCATGTATGCCGAGTTAAATACAAAGAGTGATTATTGTCAGGTATGCGGCTACAATGGAGAGATACAAATTGTATCAGATGATGACGGAAAGCTTGTATGGGAGTGTCCAAATTGTGGAAACCGCAATCAGGATAAGATGAATGTCGCAAGACGTACATGCGGCTACATCGGAACTCAGTTCTGGAATCAGGGAAGAACACAAGAGATTAAGGAACGTGTATTGCATCTGTAAGCTGCACATCTGTAAACATATGCGAATCTGTAAATTAATATAGTGTAAGAGAGACGTGTTGGGATTTTTATCTCATACACGTCTTTTCTTTCATCTTGCCAAGTGCCTTTTTCCATGTTATACTAAAGCGAACATGCCTTTTTGTTTTGAGGGCGTATTAAAGGAGAATGAAATGATTTCCTATATTTCAGGAATATATGCCGGACACAGCACAGATGCCGTGGTAATTGAGTGCGGCGGAATTGGTTTTTGTATCCGGGTACCGGAGACTGTTTTGAATCGCCTTCCGGCAAAGAATAGCGAATTTAAACTGTATACATATCTTCATGTGAAGGAAGATGCTATGCAGCTATATGGTTTTATAAGTAAAGAGGAACAGGAAATGTTTGAGCTGCTGATTGGTGTCAGCGGTATTGGCCCGAAGGGAGCACTTGGCATTTTGTCAGCATTGTCAATGGACACACTTCGTTTTGCAATTTATGCACAGGATGCAAAGACGATTGCAAAGGCACCTGGCATTGGAATTAAGACAGCTCAGAAAATGATTCTTGAGTTAAAGGATAAAATTTCGCTTGCAGATACTCTTGGAGAGCAGTCTGCTATGGTTTCAGCTGGTGCTGTGGATTCGAAAACTAATGCAAATCGTGCTGAGGCAATTGAGGCATTGACAGCACTTGGCTTTAGTGCATCTGAGGCAGTCAAAGCAGTCTCTGGAGTTAAGGATATTGAGACACTAAGTACAGAAGCAATAATTAAGGCTGCGTTAAAGAAAACATTGTAAAAACCGCGGTGTCAGAAATTGTGTCTGCAGTGTCTGCTGTATATCTGGCCGAATAACTGCGAAGAAAAGAACAGAGGAACAACATGGAAAGAAGAATTATCACGACCCAGCTTGAAGAAAATGAAAACGTGCTGGAAAACCATCTCAGGCCGCAGTATCTGTCAGAGTATATCGGACAGGAAAAAGCCAAGGAGATTTTGAAAGTATATATAGAGGCAGCAAAGAAGAGAAAAGAAGCACTAGATCATGTGCTTTTATATGGTCCTCCGGGACTGGGAAAGACGACACTTGCCGGAATTATTGCAAATGAGATGGGCAGTAATATTAAAATTACGTCAGGTCCAGCTATTGAAAAGCCAGGCGATATGGCAGCTATTTTAAACAGTTTATCTGAAAATGATGTGCTTTTTGTTGATGAAATTCATCGCCTGAGCCGTCAGGTCGAGGAAGTTTTATATCCGGCAATGGAGGATTTTGAGATTGATATAATGATCGGAAAGGGCGCGACAGCGCGTTCTATCCGTTTAGATCTGCCTAAATTTACATTAGTGGGTGCAACAACAAGAGTTGGTCTTTTAACAGCACCTCTTCGTGACAGATTTGGTGTTGTGCATAAGCTTGATTTTTATACGACAAATGAGCTTGTGCAAGTGCTTGAGCGTTCTGCTAATGTACTAAATGTTACGCTTGAGAAAGAAGGTGCGTTAGAGCTTGCTCGCCGCTCAAGAGGAACACCGCGTCTTGCAAACCGTCTGTTAAAGCGTGTGCGTGATTTTGCGCAGGTACGCTATGACAGTGTTATCACAAAAGAAGTTGCAGAGTATGCACTTGATCTTCTTGAGGTAGATCGCCTTGGACTTGACAAGGGAGACCGCGCAATTTTAGAGACAATTGCAGACAAGTTTGGCGGCGGTCCGGTGGGATTAGATACAATCGCAGCTGCATTAGGCGAAGATTCAGGCACGATTGAGGATGTTTATGAGCCATATTTGATTCAAAACGGACTGATCGAGCGTACACCAAGAGGAAGAGCAATCACACGTTTAGCTTATGAGCACCTTCACAGACCGGTGCCTAAAGTATGAGATTTTTGAGGGTTTTAAGAACATGGAAAAAAATAGTACAGATGTTATAATAGAAGATAAGGTGTATAAGATCAGCACCGATCAGGACGCATCCTACGTAAGAGAGCTTGCAGAGTATATTAATGAAAAAATGGAGCTTTTGCATCGTCAGTCAGCGTACAGCAAGCAGGCAAATGCTTTTCGCCAGATCATTTTGCTTATGAATATGGCAGATGATTACTGTCGCATGAAGCAGCAGGCAGAGGAAGCAACAAGAAAGTACGAGCAGCAGGAAGCAGAATTTTACAATATGAAGCGCGAGATGGTCAATATGCAGATGACAATAGCAAGCTTAAAAAAGCAGCTGCAGGAGAAGCCCAAGACACAGGCAGTATGTCCATATCTGCAGTCGTTAGCAAAAGAGGCAGAGGCAAAAAATACACAGACCGCGCAGGCATCACAAGAGAAAAAACAATATCCGCCGTATGGATCATTCGCAAACAGCGCAGCGGCACACAAGAAAAAATAAACTATAGAAAAGCCCGGGCAGTGTGCCGGGGCTTTGTGCTTTAAGTCAATAGTTATTAATTAAAGATAATTTACAAGGAAAGGCAGGCATAAAAGATGAAACAAATAGCAGAGCTGCTCGCACCAGCCGGGTCTGTAGAGACGATGTACGCGGCCTTTGCAGCAGGTGCAGATGCTGTATATATAGGAGGAAGCCGCTTTGGAGCGAGAGCCTATGCAGACAATGCAGAGAGTGAATCACTTTTAGATGCGATTGATTATGCGCATTTGCATGGAAAAAAATTATATCTTACTGTCAACACGTTATTAAAAGAACAGGAAATGGATGAACTGTATGAGTATCTTTTGCCTTTTTATCGCCAGGGACTTGATGCAGTGATTGTGCAGGATTTTGGTGTCTTTCGCCGTGTGCGTGAGTGGTTTCCGGATCTGGCGATTCATGCCAGCACACAGATGATAATGAGCGGAGAGCTTTCAGCAGAAAAATTAAAAGAACTCGGTGCAACGCGTATAGTAACACCACGTGAGCTTTCACTTAATGAGATTCGCAGCATTCATAAAAGCTGTGATCTGGAAATTGAGAGCTTTGTGCATGGAGCACTTTGCTATTGCTACTCAGGTCAGTGTCTGTTTTCAAGTATTGCAGGCGGACGAAGCGGCAACAGAGGACGCTGTGCGCAGCCATGTCGTATGGCGTATAGCGTTGAACAAAATGGAAAAGTGATTTTGCCGCAGCAAAAGGGCTATATTTTAAGTCCAAAGGATCTATGTACAATAGAAATTTTACCCAAACTTATAGAGGCAGGAGTGTATTCCCTTAAAATTGAAGGAAGAATGAAAAAGCCAGAGTACACAGCAGGTGTAGTCAGCATTTATCGCAAGTATCTTGATCGTTATCTGGCAAATCCCAAAGCACCATATCGTGTGTCTGAGGCAGACAAGAAGCATTTGCTTGGTCTGTTTAACAGAAAAGGATTTACAGATGGCTATTATACAAGACATAACGGCACTTCCATGATAACATATACGGCACCTGATTTTCGTGCAGGAGAGGATGTATTCCTTGAAAAGATCCGTACCGACTATATTGGAACAAAATTGAAAGAAAATATAAAAGGAACGGTAAAGATTTATCAGGGAAAACCTGCTATACTATATGTGACTGCGGCTGCAGCGTGTGAAGATGGTCATGTGAGCGTGCTGCAAAAAAAGGAGATTACTGTCAGTGCAGGCATGGTGCAGGAAGCAAAAAGCCGTCCGCTCACAAAGGAAGCGATTCAAAAGCAAATGGAAAAGCTTGGCGATACTGATTTTTCATGGGAGTCTCTTATGATTGAGACAGATGAAGCATCATTTTGCCCAGTTGGTGTGCTAAACGAGCTTAGAAGAGCAGGAGTACAGTCAATCAAAGATGAGCTTCTTAAAGTATGGCACAGAGAATCTGTCATATCAGGAGAGACTTTCAAAGAGAAAGCACAGAAGACAGTGACAGATGTGCAAGGTTTGGCATTGATTTGGCATGCATCGGCTGAGACAAAAGAGCAATTTGAAGTGCTTTTATCGCAGGATTGGATTAGTCAGGTGACAATTGACAGTCATATATGTGAGCCAGATCAATATGAGAAATTCGTGCAAAAAGCACATCAGGCAGGAAAAATGTGTTTCTTATATTTGCCAAAGGTCTTTCGTCAGGAGAATGAGCCATGGTATTTAGAGCATAAAGAAATCATTAGTGCTGCAGGCTTTGATGGCATTTTGGCCTCTACGCCGGAGGCGTGGCTATTTGCGCAGAAGTATCTGCTGCCAGGAAGGGTATCAGCTGATCATAGTCTGTATAGCTGGAATACACAGGCTGCGAAGGAGCTTTCTTCATGGGGAAATCAATACAGGACGCTTTCTGTTGAGCTAAATAGAAAAGAGTTGGAAGCATCGGCAGATTTGACAAGCGAACTTATTGTGTATGGCAGGCTTCCAATGATGGTGTCTGCACAATGTATTTGTAAAAATACGATTGGATGTAAAAAACAGCCAGTAGAACTGACACTTGTAGACCGAATGAGAAACCGTTTTCCTGTTAAAAATAATTGCAGGGAATGTTATAACGTGATTTATAACAGTCTGCCGCTGTCTCTGGCCGATCAGTGGTCGTCTGTGCGCACACTTTCGCTTCGCAGTGTAAGATTAAGTTTTACTACAGAAACACAAACGCAGATGGAAGAGGTATTAGTTGTATACAAAGAGCTTGCTAAGACAGGAAAGACGTCGGCAAAACTTGAAAATACAACACGCGGTCATTATAAAAGAGGAGCTGAGTAAAAGAGGGTCAGCAGTATACTAGACAACGAAAGGGAAGAATAGATGACAACATTATTAACGAGTGTATGTAAATATTCGATGATCATTGTGATGATCTTATATACGGTGCTGGCATTTTGGTCACTTCGATATAAGAGTGTTGAAAATATGAGAGGGTGTTATTGGGGAATGAACCTTTTGACCTTTTCATTTTTGACACTAGGTTTTGCTGTGATCGCAGTGAAAGAGAGAAACATACTGATAGTGGGCTACTATGCAGCTATTATGCTTTATTTTATGGTGTATCTACTTGTATACCGCCATATGTACAAAAAAGCAAATTTAGCGCTACTAAGCCATATGCTTATGTTTTTGTCAATTGGTTTTATACTGCTTACAAGGCTAAATCCAAAACAGTCAATAAAGCAGTATATTATAGTAGTAGGTTCCTCTGTGCTTACACTAATAGTTCCCAAAATGTTTGCAAAACTGAAGGCTGCACGTAACTGGGCAATTGTGATGGGCATCATCGGTATTTTGATGCTTGGCATAGTGCTTGTGCTTGGTAAAATTACAAGAGGTGCAAATCTTTACATCAATCTGGGATTTTTCAGCTTTCAGCCGTCTGAGTTTGTAAAGATAAGCTTTGTACTTCTGATTGCGGTACTGCTTCGTGAGCGCACAGATATAAAGCGTGTACTCTTGTCAGCAGTAATCGCAGCAGTTCACGGAATAATTCTTGTTGCTTCAAGAGACCTTGGTGCTGCACTCATTTTCTTTGTTTCTTACTTGATGATGTTATATGTGGCAACGAAACAGAAAGCTTATCTTTTTATTGGATTGATTGCCGGCTTTTTTGCCTGCATCGCAGCGTATTATCTGTTTGCCCATGTGCGTGTGCGTGTTCAGACATGGCTTCATCCATTTGCTGATTTTTACGGAAAAGGAAATCAGATTGGAAATTCCTTGTTTGGAATTGGAACAGGCGGATGGTTCGGACAGGGACTTTACAAAGGACAGCCATCTAAAACACCAGAGGTTATCATGGACTGTATCTTTACAGCAGTCTGCGAGGAGCTTGGCGGTATCATTGGCATTTGTCTGATTTTAATTTGTATTGCATGTCTGTTAATGTTTATTGCAGTCGCAGCAGAGCTATATCTTCCATTTTATAAGCTGATTGGAATTGGTCTTACAGCCATATATGGCACACAGGTCTTTTTGACAATCGGAGGCGGAATTAAATTTATTCCGCTTACAGGTGTAACACTTCCACTAGTTAGCTATGGAGGAAGCTCTGTGTTAAGTACATTTATTATTTTTGGAATCATGCAGGAACTGTATATCAAACGTCAGAATGAGGTGGAAAGACTTGAGAGAATCAAAGAAAGAGTCCATTATTAACGAGAAAGAAGCAGCTGTAAAGAAAAACGAAGAAGTAAAACCAGAAAAAAAGAATGAAGAAACAGCTGCAGAGAAACAGGAGCAAAAGCCAGAAATCAAAAAAGAAAAAATAAAACAAGAAGAAATAAAACAAGAACCAAAGGCGCAGAAAAAAGTAAAAAACACCACTAAAAAAGGGGTAAAAAAAGAAAAAAAGCCGACAAGCCGCCAGCATGAAATTAAAGTGGCAGGTACAATTTTAGTATCACTGCTTGGTGCAATGCTTTTGTATTTTATTTATTTTGAGGTGAAAGGAAAGGATGATGTTCTTTCAAGTAAATATAATACAAGACAGCAAAATATGGCACAGCTGATTCGAAAGGGCGATATTGTTACAAGTGATGGTGTTGTAGTGGCGACTACGCAGACAAGAGAGGATGGAACTGAGGTGCGCGCATATCCATACACAAATTGGTATGCGCATACAGTAGGTTATTCCGTGCTTGGCGGCTATGGTCTTGAAGATACTCAGAAGTTAAATCTTCTGACAAGTCATGTTGATTTTTGGACAAAGTTAAAAAATGAGTTTCTTGGTGTTAAGACACAGGGAGATACGCTTGTGACAACACTTGATTCTGGTTTGCAGGATTTTTGTTATAGACAACTTGATGGAAAAACAGGCTCAATTACTGTGGTGGAGCCATCTACTGGAAAGATTTTGGCTATGGTTTCTTCGCCTAATTTTGATCCAAACACAGTAGAGGAGCAATGGAGCTGGCTGACATCCGAGGAAAATACAACGCAGAACATGATGAATCATGCAACGCAGGGAACTTATCCTCCGGGATCTACCTTTAAGCTTATTACATTACTTGAATATATTCGTGAAAATCCAGATACATGGCAGGATTTTCACTATACTTGCACCGGAACATATACAAACGGTGATTACGTCGTAAACTGTCATGATGGTGTTGCGCATGGAGAACTGGATATTTATGGAATTTTAGGTATGTCGTGCAATGGCGCGTTTGATACGATAGCACAGACACTTAATTCAACAAAATGGCAGAAGCTGGCAGAGGATTTTGGATACAATCAAAGTGACAGAAGTCAGGTGGATTTCCCGTACAAAAAGAGCCATTTTGATATTGCCTCAGATGACAGCGTGTGGTCAAGAATGCAGCTTGCCATTGGACAGGGAACAACAACTGTAACACCGTTGTTAAATCTGATGATGTATGCAGCTATCGCAAATGATGGTGTAATGATGACACCTTATCTGGTAGATCACTATCTGGATGCAGATGGAAATGTTGTAGAACAGACAAAGCCAAAGGCGTTGCGCAGTGTGTGCACAAAGGCAGAAGCAGAGCTGATGGATGAATTTCTAACATATGTTATTACAAATGGAACGGCAGCAGCTGGAGGCAGCCAATATGCGAGAGTATCTGGAAAAACAGGATCAGCGCAGTATGATTCCACAAAAAATTATCATGCATGGTTCTGCGGTTATGGAACAAATGATGTAAGTGAAATCGCAGTATGTGTCATGATTGAAAAGGGCGGTGCCGGAGGAATTGTTGCAGCACCAGTTGCGGGACAAATTTTTGATTATTATTTCAGTAGATAAAAAAAACCTTGAAACTGTATGCGTTTTCAAGTATACTTATTTTATATGATGCCAGGGCAGAGATTTGCCCTGGCCAAAACACACCATAGTCAGGAGGAATTGCAATGATAGAAGCAACGAGCTGTGGCGGTGTGGTGATATTTCGCGGTAAAATTTTAGTCTTATATAAGAATTACAAGAGCAAGTATGAAGGCTGGGTATTACCAAAGGGAACCGTTGAACCCGGAGAGGAGCACTGGCAGACAGCGCTGCGCGAGGTACGGGAAGAAACAGGTGTCGAGGCATCCATTGTGAAATATATCGGTGTAAGTGAGTATACATTCCATGTACCGCAGGATATTGTAGAAAAAGAAGTGCACTGGTATCTAATGATGGCAGACAGTTACTACAGTAAGCCGCAGAAGGAAGAGTATTTTGTAGATTCCGGATATTATAAGTATCATGAGGCGTATCATCTGCTGAAGTTTTCAAATGAAAAGCAGATACTCGAGAAAGCGTACAATGAATACCTGAATCTGAAACGGGATAATTTGTGGGGAATCCACAGAATTAACCGTATCGGATAAGGTATGCAGACGTTTTGCATTGACATAATAGATCAGACAGGATAAGGTGAGAGTATGAGATTTCGACCATGTATTGATATCCATAATGGTATCGTGAAGCAAATTGTTGGAAGTTCTTTGAAGGATGAGAATGATCAGGCGTCAGAGAATTATGTGGCAAATCGTGATGCACCGTGGTTTGCAAAGCGTTATAAGCAAGACAGATTGCAGGGAGGACATGTGATTCTTTTGAATCCACAGTCCTCCCCGTATTATGAAAAGACAAAAAAACAGGCACTAGAAGCACTGCATGCATATGAGGGAGGACTGCAGGCTGGCGGAGGTATTACTCCAGATAATGCACTTGATTTTTTGCGTGCAGGTGCATCTCATGTAATTGTCACATCATATGTTTTTTGCGACGGATGTATTCAGTATGACCGCTTGAAAAAGCTGACACAGATAGTGGGAAAACAAAGGCTTGTTCTTGATGTGAGCTGTAGAAAGATAGATGAAGGCTATTGTATCATGACAGATCGTTGGCAGAAGTTTACAAAGGAAGTAGTTACACTGCCATTATTGGAGGAGCTGTCTGCATATTGTGATGAATTTTTAGTACATGCTGTCGATGTAGAAGGCAAAAATGGAGGAATAGAGACGGGACTTGTTAGGATGCTGTCTGATTATGACGGCATTCCTGTTACATATGCTGGAGGAGTTCATAGTTGGGACGATATTGAGCTTCTCAAAAAATTGGGCAAAGGAAAGATTGATATGACAATTGGAAGTGCGCTTGATTTGTTTGGCGGAACATTGTCATATGAGCGTCTTGCAGCAATGCATTTTTAAATAAAAAATCGACAATTAAGGAGAAAAAAATGGATAGCACAAATATTCTTTATGGAAAAAAATGGGCAGTTTGCGGTGATAGTTTTACAAATGGAGATTTTTCAGGAGGCTACAGCGAGACATTTGAGAATGGTCCGTTTGCCGGAAAATATAAGACATATGGTTATTTAATAGCTGAAAGAAATCAGATGACAGTGCAGCATTTGGCAGTAGGTGGCCAGACAATGGCGATGCCGCCTGTTCCAGGCACTTTTTCCAATTCATTTTCCAATGGAATTTATAAGACTATTGATGAGGATGTTGATTACATCACATTGTACTACGGAATCAATGATTCACACCACAGACCATCATCAACAGGAAGTGATGGAGAAGATCAGACAGGAATAATTCATCTGGGTACGATTGATGATACTGATAATACTACATTTTATGGTGCTTGGAATGTTGTTTTGGAATATCTGATTGCGCATCATCCGTATGCACATATTGGCATTTTAGTGTCAAATGGATGTGAGACTGATGATTATCGACTGGCAACTATTGAGGTGGCAAAGAAATGGGGCATTCCATATATCGACTTAAACGGAGACGAACGAACACCAATGATGCATCGCTCTACAAACCCTGCTCATTGCGATCGTGCAAAAGAGCTTCGCATGGAAGCATTTAAGGTGGGAGGAAGAAACTCTCATCCAAATATCAAAGCTCATCTGTATGAGAGTTGGTTCATCGAAGATTTCCTGCGTACATTATAATGCTTTTGTAAGTCACAGGTCTATCAATCCCATTAAACTTTTTTTGATGTCAAACAAATCTATGAATCGTACTCTAACGATCACACCATCATCTGAAGTGAACTTGATTTCTTTTTCATGCTCTATCTTTTGATTGACTTTTTCAGTCATTGGATAGAGCATTGTAATGTTTTTGGCATTGTATTTTTTCTGATATGCATACATCTGGTACATATCCGCCTGAGAGATTCCCCAATTTACTTTTTTGCTGGAAAGAAGTTTCCATTTCGTATCACAAATAAAAATGGCGTTGTCATGTTTTCTGGTGATTACAATATCTGGCCGTAATATAAATTTCTTACTAGGCTGTGTGAACAGATAATGTGTGGCATCTTGTATGGAGATTGAAAAATCCTCTGCCGGTAGAAATTTTTTAAACTGCACGGCAACATAGCGCTCAAATAGTGTTTCCATAGGAAACATAAGAGAAAATGCAATACCAGAGCCAGAAAACGAAGAAAAACTTTTTCCACTTAAGAAGAGGTGGCACCATAGAAGAAGTGTGGAATAGTCACTGCTATGACTTTTATTTTTAAAGTTCACATTGTTTTTTGAATTGTAATCAAGTCCTATTTTTGAAAAATCACTGGTATAGTCTGTAGAAAACGGGACATTACCAAAAGCAGCAAGCAATGTTTTTATATCGTTCTTGTTTTTCAAAGAGCGTGTTTGTTTATATAAAAGCATCAATGTCGATTTGATCAGTCTGTTTTCAGGGCAGTTAGGTGTAAATTCATCAGATTCTGTGAAAACACGTTCTTTATGGGAAATATTGTATTTTTGCTGCTCAGGAAACAAAATTTTTCCCTTAAAATAAGATCTGTTTTCAGCTATGGTTTCATAGTTGCTGCGCAGTCCATGTTTTGCCAAACAAAATGCTTCAACGATAAACATTCGTATGAAGATATCAAGAATCGGCATTTTTTCAATATCGACATCTGTAACTTGCAAGCTTTTATATGAGATATTTGTGAGTGATTTGATCATGTCTGTCACAAGTTTTTTGATTTTTTGATTGCTTTTTTGCATGTTAGAGACAATCTTTGGTAAGATCTCAATGGTAGTGCCATCATCGAATGTAATAACACCGATATAGTTTTTTGCAGTTATAATCTTGCCGATTTCTTTTCTAAATGAAATTCCCATTAGCTCTAAGGCATCTGTGTCACTGTTTGTACCGAAAAACTTATGAAATGTATGAGTGGAGCTTACATTTTTACCAGAGAGAATAAAGTTTTCCAGCTGCTCAAATATGGCAGGCGGCAGAGTAGTGTAGCCCTCCATTTGTCTGCCTGTGATAAAAGAGCCATATTCGCTTATCTGATAAATTGTTTTTGACATATATGATCCTTTCAATTTTAAAAAATAGATTTTAAATAGAATGGTATGCTTTGATTATTGAAAAAGCCGCTGCATTTATTTTATATTGAAAGGAATAGCCAAAATCAAAATCTGTGCTGCCAAAAAGCGCATCATAGTCAACCACATTTTTAATAATAAACTGTTCGCTCTCATTTATCTTTTTATTGTCTCCAAGTACAAGGCGAATCTTTTCATAGTCCTCATAAAAATATTCCTGCAGTAGAGGGAGAATTGCACTTTTAAAAATAGAAGCAAGCGTTTCAACTGTTGGATTGTTCTTTAACGGCATGAAATAGGCATGACCAATTGTGTGCTCACGGTCGTAAAGTACGCTGATTTTTTGATTCATGTGTGAGAGAAGTTTTTGAATTGAAAGCTCTTCAACATAAATTTCGCTTAGAACTGATGGATCAGGCTGCATTTCTTTAAATTGAAAACGACGGCGAAGAGCAGTGTCGATTGTAGAGATGGAACGGTCTGCTGTATTCATTGTTCCAATTATGTAAATGTTGTCAGGAACACCGAAAGACTCTTTTGAATATGGAAGTCGGGTATAAGTTCCTTCCAGCTGCCCAATTCGTTTTGAAGGCTCAATCAGCGTGATAAGCTCACCAAAAATTTTTGCAATATTGCCGCGGTTTATCTCATCAATAATAAAAACGTGATTAGTTTGAATCGATTGCTTTGCGCGGTCACAGAAATTCTTGAAAAGGCCAGAGGAGACTTTATATTTAACATCAGAAATCACATCATCGCTGTCACTAGTCATTACGGGGCGAATGCCTTCGATAAATTCTTCGTAGCTGTATGATTGATGGAATGTGGTAAATTCAATTAGCCCATCTGCCTTATAGTGATGATAGCGTTTTATTATATCCTCTAAAGGTTCATTCACAATATCTGATAATGACTTTTCCTCAATGACTGCAACAGCATAGAGGAGAGTGTGATATGTTTTGCCAGTTCCAGGTGGACCGTAGAGAATCATATTTTTCGGAAGATCTGCGTAGTCTGACGAATTTTCTTTAAAGATATACCAGTCATCGAAGTCATCCATATATTCAACATCTTTTACATTTTTTAGTATTTTGGGTTTTAATATCATATTTACGTATACCTCCACAAAATTAAGAAAGTTATTGCTTAAGTGATACTAATCGTTATGTTAAATGTAATAAAAAAAGTGTTCACAAGTAAAACTACTCATGAACACCTTTTTGATGCCGGTGGCCGGACTCGAACCGGCACGGATCGCTCCGCGTGATTTTGAGTCACGTGCGTCTGCCATTCCGCCACACCGGCTGACAACATGTAGATAATACCATGCTTTTCAAAAAAAAGCAAGCATTTTTTTGAAAATAGTTGAAGAAAATATAAAAGAATGATATGATAGCCAAAGAAACGTGAGATAAAACTCAGAAAGGAAGAAAAAATGTATAAAGAGTATAGTAATGTATACGTAAATAGCCACCCGCTGGTTCAGCATAAAATTTCTATGCTGAGAAATAAAAATACAGGAACAAATGAGTTCCGTAAGCTTATTGAGGAGATTGCAATGCTGATGGGATATGAGGCATTGAGTGATCTGCCGCTTGAGGATGTAGAGATCGAGACACCTATCGAAACATGTATGACACCTATGATTGCAGGAAAGAAGTTAGCAATTGTTCCTGTTTTAAGAGCTGGCCTGGGAATGGTAAGCGGTATTACCGCACTTACTCCTAGTGCAAAGATTGGTCATATTGGTCTGTATCGTGATGAGGTTACACACGAGCCGCATGAGTATTACTGCAAGCTGCCGTCACCAATCGAGCAGAGAACTATAGTTGTTGTAGATCCGATGCTTGCAACTGGCGGATCAGCAGTTGAGGCAGTTAATTTTATTAAGCAGCATGGTGGAAAGAAGATTAAGTTCATGTGCGTAATCGCAGCACCAGAAGGTATCGAAAGACTTATGAAGGCACATCCAGACATTCAGCTGTATGTTGGACATGTAGATCGCGAGCTGAATGAGAATGCATACATTTGCCCAGGTCTTGGCGATGCAGGCGACCGTATCTTCGGAACAAAATAAAACGTTCTAATTAGAATTGAGCTTTGAGCCGGAGCAATCCGGCTCTTTTTAAACTGGGATGAAGATGCTGGTCAATCTTAAAGGAGAAAATTTTATGCGCGCAAAAATCAGACAGCTGTTTTGCCTGATAGTTATTGTTATAATTGCTTTAGCAATAGGGGCAGCAGCAATCAATGTCTATATGGTATGGGGGACAAAAGGGCGTATTTTAAAAAAGGATCAGTGGGCAAATTTTAAAGCAGATGGTGTTGTTGTTTTGGGCTGTGCAGTAAGACCAAATAAGGAAGCAAGTCCAATGTTGAATGATCGAATGCAGACAGCGATTTCTTTTTATAAGGAAGCTTCTGCTAAAAAAATGCTTGTCAGTGGAGATAATTTAAATGAAGATTACGATGAAGTATCCGTTATGAAAAAACTTGCAGTGTCAGGCGGAATTGAAGCAGATGAGGTATATATGGATCATACTGGTTTAAATACATATGATACCATTGTGCACAGTCTGGAATTTTTTAATAAGGGATCAACAATTGTAATTGTGACTCAAAGCTATCATCTTTACCGCGCACTTTATTTGGCGCAGCGTATGGGGCTTAATGCATATGGCGTGTCAGCAGACAGCGATATTGTTTACCGCGGGCAATTGTACAGAGAGTTTCGCGAGATGGCAGCCAGACTAAAGGACTTTTGGTATGGTATTACTAAGCCAGAACTTCCAGAATGGGCAAAAGGAATCATTACTTGCAAATCGAAAAAGTTTGACGTATACTATGCGTGAACTGCAACAACTTTGGGAGGACATCTTTATGAATTTTATTTTTATATCGCCTCAGTTTCCAACCAACTATTACCATTTTTGTGCGGAGCTGAAGAACAACGGAGTAAATGTTTTAGGAATCGGTGACAGTGCCTATGATTCCTTGCCATATAGCCTAAAAAATGTACTTACCGAGTATTATAAGGTAGAGTCCATGGAAAACTATGATCAGATGATGCGCGCAGTCGCTTATTTCACTTTTAAATATGGCCGTATTGATTGGCTTGAGAGCAATAATGAATACTGGCTGACACAGGATGCCAGACTGCGCACAGATTTTCATATCACCAGTGGTTTTCAGCTAAATGAGATTGAGACTTTTAAGTCCAAGAAGCACATGAAGGAATATTACAAAAAGGCAGGTATTCCGGCAGTGGAGTGTTACAAAATTGGCTCTCGCGAAGGCTGCTTTTCTTTTGCAGCAAAGTATGGCTATCCAATTGTAGTAAAGCCAGATAATGGTGTTGGTGCACAAAATACTTATCGCATCTCAAATGATCAGGAGCTTGATCAATTTTTTGCAGAAACAGACAGAGAAGGATATTTAGCAGAACCGTATGTAGATGGCACGATCTGTTCCTATGATGCGATCATCAACAGCAAGGGAGATGTTCTTTTTGAATCTGGAAATGTGACTCCTGTGTCCATTATGGATATTGTAAATAATAAGGCAGATGCTTATTTTTACATAGAAAAGCAGCTGCCAGATGATGTGCGCGATGCAGGAAGACGATGCGTGAAAGCATTTGATGTAAAGAGCCGTTTTATTCATTTTGAGTTTTTCCGTCTGAATAAGGACATGCCGGGTGTGGCAAACAAGGGTGAAATAATTGCGCTTGAAGTCAATATGCGTCCAAGCGGCGGTTTTACACCAGATATGCTTAATTATGCAAACAGTACAAATGTGTATAAGATCTGGGCAGATATGATCGCGTTTGATCGCTGTACTTTGTCTGAGTATGCAGATAAGTTCTATTGCATCTATGTGGGAAGACGCGATTGTAATCCGCATAAGAATGCTCACAATGAGATTTTGTCCCGTTACCGTGCAAATATCACAATGAGTGACCGTATGCCGGCTGTTTTAGCACAGGGCATGGGAGATCAGATGTATATTGCTAAGTTTAGTGAAAAGGACCAGATGGAGGCGTTTTTGCAATACGTCATTGCCTGATAGAAAAGAGGGGATTATTTGGACTGTAAAACTGCGAACCGCATGATGGTTCCTTTTTTGGAGGGTGCTCTTTCATTGGAGGAGACCGATCATTTTTTGAAGCATATAAAAGAATGTTCCGGCTGCAGAGAGGATCTGGAAATTTATTATACGGTTCGTACTGCAATTGACGGAATGGATCAGGATCGCTTTAAGACATATAACTTAAAGCAGCAGTTTGAGCATGATATGAGCCAAGTGGCCAGACAGGTTCGTGCAGGTCTGTTTATTCAGTGGCTTCATCATATTGCATTGACAGCAGCAACAGTTGCAGCGGCAGCTGTATCTATGCTGCAGATCATGCGTTGGTTTTAAATAAAATGATACCAGGGTCAAAAGCTCCAAAAGCCGTTCGTGCTTGCACGATTAGGTTTTTGAGCTTGGGACCCGCAAAAACATGAGGATGCAGCGATTTTCAAGGAAAATCAGCGAATCCGAATGTTTTTAGAATTGCGAAAGTTGCATAGCAACGGAGCAATTCGTGGATACATCATAAAAATTTTAGGAGGGAACATGGGAGACTATTTGCTGTTAATAGACGGCTCGAGCCTGCTGTCGACGCAGTACTTTGGCAACTTGCCAAGAGAGATTTTGTATGCGAAAAAGCAGGAGGAAAAAGAGGCATGGTATCATAAAATTATGATGACCTCGAAGGGAGTTTATACAAATGGCATATTTGGCTTCCTTAGATACCTGTTTAAAATAATAAAAGAACAAAAGCCGGCGTATCTGGCTGTGGCATGGGATTTGACAAGAGATACATTTAGGCGTGAACTTTATGCAGATTATAAGGGCAATCGCTCTGAGACTCCAGAACCATTAAGGGAGCAGTTTGCGCTTTGCCAGGAGGTTCTTGCAAATATGGGAATCTGCCAGCTTATGGATGAGCATTTTGAGGCAGATGATTTATGTGGTTCTATGGCGAAAAAATTTGAATCACAGCTTCCGGTCAAAATTTTGACAAAGGATAATGATTATCTTCAGCTTGTAACAGACAATACTACATTGTGGCTTATGCATTCAAGTGCTGAAAAGACACAGGAAATTTTTGACAAATATCATATGAAAAAAGAAGATATGGCAATCCCGGATCGTGTGTTTCCGTTTAATCCACAGCTGGTGAAGGAAGAATTTGGAATTGAGCCGTGCCATGTTAATTCTTTAAAGGGATTAGCAGGTGATAAATCAGATAATATAACTGGTGTGCCAGGTGTAGGAGCTGTATCTGCTGTAAAGCTGATTAAAGAGTATGGTACTGTTGAAAAGCTATATGAGGCAATTGATAATCTGGACAAGGCCGGCGAGAAGGCGATTAAGGAATATTGGAAGGAAAAGCTTGATTTAAAGCGTTCACCGCTTGCTTACTTATTAAAGGAAAGTGATACAGAGCTTGTTGGAAAAAAGGCAGCCTTTTTAAGTGAGAAGCTTGCAACAATCAAGACAGACATTCCGATTACAGAGTCGCTTGAGCATTTTCGTACTCATATTGACAAGGCAGCTGCCCAAAAGGAGCTTGATCGCCTTGAATTTCATAGTGTCCGCCTTGATTTTGATGAAGAAGAGCAGCCATCTGTATTTGAAACGCTTGAGCTTGAGCGCGTAGAGGATATGAATGAAAGCTTTGAGGTGATTCGTGCGCTCAAAAAAGAAAAAACGCTTGGTCTTTCATTTGCAGGAACGAAGGATAATATTGTAGGAATGGCAGTGGCAGCAGGGACAAAGGGATATTATTTTCCAGTAATCAATTTTATCACAAAAGATCTTTTGACAGGTTTTGCTGATGAACTGGCAGCCTCCTGCAAGACAATGTATGTACCTGATGCAAAGCAGTTCCTTCATTATATGACAGATCATAAGCCACAGGGTGTTGATGCCTTTTATCATCAGTCGCTTCGTGATGTTTCAATAGGCGCATATTTGCTGGATCCTCTTACGGGAAGCTACCCTATTGAAAAGATTGCAGGAACGTATGCATCAAAGGAACTTCCATCCTATCAGGATTTGTTTGGAAAGACAGTATTGGAGATGGCATCAATGCAGCCATCATTTGATGCGTATGTGTGTCATCAGGCAGCGGCAGCACTTTTTTGTGGTCCTGTTATTGAAAAACAGCTCGAAGAAGAGGATATGAGCGCGCTGTATAAAGATATTGAGATGCCAGTTGTCTTTGATCTTTGCCGCATGGAGCAGACAGGGATCGCTGTGCAAAAAGAAGCACTTAAAAGCTATGGAGAGGATTTAACTGGGGAAATTGAATCACTTCAGTCTCAAATTTATGCACTTGCAGGAAAAGAGTTTAACATTCTTTCTCCAAAACAGCTTGGTGAAGTACTGTTTGAGGATTTAAAGCTTCCAGGTGCAAAGAAAACAAAGAGCGGATATTCGACTGCAGCAGAAGTGTTAGAAAAGCTGTCAACAGATTATCCAATTGTAGAAAAGGTATTGTCATATCGTCAGCTGACAAAATTAAAATCGACATATGCAGAGGGTCTTGCTTCATGTATTGCACAGGATGGTCGTATACATGGAACATTTAACCAGACGATCACGGCAACAGGCCGCATCAGCAGCACAGAGCCAAATCTTCAAAACATTCCAGTTCGCATGGAGTTAGGCAGAGCCATCCGCAAGGTTTTTGTGCCAAAGGATGGATGTGTATTTATTGATGCTGACTATTCGCAGATTGAGCTTCGTGTGCTGGCTCACATGTCTGGTGATGAGAGACTGATTGAGGCATATCGCAGTGCACAGGATATTCATGCACTGACAGCTTCACAGGTATTCCATGTTCCGCTTGAAGAAGTTACACCGCAGCTTCGCCGAAATGCAAAGGCTGTTAATTTTGGAATTGTTTATGGAATTAGTGCGTTTGGTCTTAGTGAGGATTTAAGTATTTCACGCAAGGAAGCGATGGAATATATTGAGCACTATTTCAACGCCTATCCTGGAATCAAGGCCTTCCTTGATCGTATGGTAGAGCAGGGTCATACAAATGAGTATGTCACGACAATGTTTGGACGAAGACGTCCAATCCCAGAAATTAAATCTTCCAACTATATGCAGCGTCAGTTTGGAGAGCGAATTGCGATGAATTCACCTATTCAGGGAACGGCAGCTGACATTATGAAAATTGCAATGACAAAAGTAAATAAACGTCTAAAAGAAGAAAAACTGCAGTCCAGAATCGTCCTTCAGGTGCATGATGAGCTGCTGCTAGAGGTACCAACAGCGGAGTGTGAGGCAGTTAAGACACTTCTTGTTGAGCAGATGCAGTCAGCAGCGAATCTTCGCGTGCCGCTTGACGTGTCTGTGTCTGTGGGGAATAGCTGGTACGAAACAAAGTAAGGGAGAGTAATAATGATTCTTGGAATAACAGGAGGTGTCGGCGCCGGAAAGTCTTCGGTGCTTGCAATCCTAGAAAAAGAGTATAATGCAAAATTAATTTTAGCTGATGAGGTCGGACGAGAGCTTATGCAGCCGGGAGAGGCTAATTATGTCAATATCGTTAATGCATTTGGAAAAGAAATTTTAAATGAAGATCAGACGATTGATACAAAAAAACTGGCAGCAACAGCATTTTCAAATCCGCTTGAGACGCTTCGCCTTAATGCGATTACTCATCCAAATGTAAGAGTACGTATTGAGTGGATGATCAAGGAAATACGCGACAAAGAGCCAGATGCGCTGATTGTGATTGAGGCTGCGCTTCTCTCAGAAGGTCATCTGATCCCGCTTTGCGATGATGTATGGTATATTTACACTGATGAGCAGATACGTATTAAACGTATCATGGAGTCAAGAGGCTATAGCAAAGAGCGCTGCATCCAAACTATTGCAAGACAAAAAAGTGATGCGCAGTTTCGTGCAGAGTGCCGTGTTGTAATAGATAACAGTCACAGCATAGAGGAGACGAAGGCACAGATTGAACGACAGATGAAAAAATATAGATAAATACAGCATTTTGAAACAAATGCGATACCCACATACTTCCTATTTTATTTTGGAAAGTATGTGGGTATTTTTTGTACAAGTTTGAATGTTAAGCGTTTTTCTGATCGCTGTAGAAGCAGTAAGATCCAGCCCGTACACTATGACATACACCATCAATTACAATGTCTGCTTCGACTGGTACGGTAATCTCATAGCGCCAGGAATCATCTTCCTTTGTCCAGAAGGAGCTGATATGGCCATGGCGGGTGTCTAACTCGGCGCGCAGCCAGTCAAGACGCTTATCTGGATGTGGTGCAATTGTAACCTTGGCATAGCCAGGTGCATCCTTTCTTGGAAGAATGCCGGCTGCAACACCGTAAACCCAGTCAGCAACGGAGCCATAAGCATAATGATTGTAGGAGTTCATATCCTTGCTCCAGAAGCTTCCGTCTTCCATAATGCCGTCCCAGTGCTCCCAGATGGTGGTAGCTCCTTTTGTGACTGGATACAGCCAGGATGGATATTTAGTTCGAAGAAGTAAATCCCATGCCAGATCAGTGTGACCATAATCACTTAATACATGCAGCAAGTAAGGAGTACCGACAAATCCGGTTTGAAGCTTTGTACCGCAGGCACGAACCATATCAGCTAACTGATCAGCTGCTGCCTGACAATTTTTTGCCAGCTTAAAGTGAGCAGCTAATACACATTCAGTTTGTGTATGATATGTTGGCCATGTTTTTTGGAAGGTGTTTACAATATTTTCATAAAGTGTACTTAATTCACTGACATCCTCTCCGAGTACGGTTCCAGCCTGAATTACAAGGCTTGTCGAATAAGCGTAGAAGGCAGAGGCGATAAAGTCTTCATTGCTTGAACCCTTATAGCTGCCAGATGGTGCATCAAGACCAAGCCAGTCACCGTAATGTGTTCCTCCTGTCCAGAGATATTTTGTGGTGGTAGTGGAAGTGATATAATCAATCCATTTTTTCATACTCTGATATTGGTTCTTTAAAATTTGCTTGTTGCCAAATGCCAGATAAACCTGCCATGGGCATATGGCAGCAGCATCACCCCATGCACTGCTGGCCTGTGGATTTTGTAAAAGATCTGGGATAACATGACCAACATAGCCATCATCGTGCTGATCAGATTCCAGATCAGCCAGCCATTTTGTGAAAAATTTTTCAGCATCATAATTTAAGCAGGCGGTGCGTACAAAAACTTGTGCATCACCAGTCCAGCCAAGACGCTCATCGCGCTGTGGGCAGTCAGTTGGAACATCTAAAAAATTACCCTTTTGTCCCCATATAATATTAGAGAACAGCTGATTTAGCAGAGTATTTGAACTGCTTAAAAATCCAGTTCGTTTCATATTAGAATGAACTGTGATAGCTGTGAAATTTTCAGGCTTTACGCAGTCAATGCCGCCTGGAAAGTCATTGATGCGAATATATCGAAAACCATAGAAAGTAAGTGATGGATGCCAGGTTTGTACACCATCACTACAGATATAGTGATACTGTGCTTTTGCACCGCGATAATTTTCTGTATAGAAGTTACCCTCTTTATCCATTACCTCGGCAAAAGAAAGGTCTACACAGTCACCAGCCTTTGCGTTTACAAATAGCTCTACATAGCCGGTCATGTTTTGACCAAAATCAAGAACAGTTTCTCCATTTGGAGTAACAAATACTTTCTTTACAGCGAGGCGTTCCTGCTCGCAAACTTCCTCACCCTGCTGCAAAATCAATGTATCTGTTGGCCCATCAAATATGGTAACTGGCTGATCAAGCAACGGAGTCTTTGCTGAATCATAAATTTCTCCATCATAAATTTCAGAGAAACGTACAGGACCATCCGAAACTTTCCAGCTTTCATCAGTAGATAAGATTTTGCTGCTGCCGTCTTCAAAGGTAAGTGTAATCTGTGCAGCAAGACCGCATGGGCGAGAGCGAAGCTCATCCTGATATGCACAGCCAAGCCATCCAGGAAGCGGACTTCTATACCAGCCCTTTCCAACAGTAACCTCAATTTCATTTTTACCGTTTGTCAGAAGATCAGTGATGTCATATTCCTGATATTGCAGGCGTTTGTGATAGCTTGTCCAGCCTGGAGCCATAACAAATTGACCGACACGTCTGCCATTTAATCTAGCCTCATACACGCCCATGGCAGTTATTGTCAAATTTGCAAGTGTAATCTTTTTTTCAAAGACGAAAGATGTGCCAAAAACGGCAGCGGGATCGCCCAGATCATTTGCAGGGCAGATCCATGTTGGATTCCAGTTCATAAAAATACCTCCCTTAAAATTAAATAATTGTATTCGCTTGACTTCGATTGTATCAGATGGTAAGCTGATAAAAAACACCTAAATTTAACTAGATTAGGGGGTAAATTTGACTTGAAATTTTATACGATGGAATTAGATCAGCTTTCAGAAGAAAAAAACGATCAAGTATATATTATGCCATTTCAGCAGAGTGATATAGAACTTCATGATCATAATTTTTTGGAGCTTGCGTATGTCACTGGCGGAAATGCAATACAAAATTTAGCAGGAAAAAAAGAATGGGTAAAGGAAGGTGATTATTTTATTATTGACTATGGTGCAGTTCATAGCTATCAGGAATGTAAAAATTTTACATTGATTAATTGCCTTTTTCTTCCAGAGGCGATTGACGATGTGCTTGAGGGATGTCATTCACTTGAAGAAATGCTTCGCATTTGCATGATTCGTTATTACCGCAAAGCATTTGAACAGGAAAAGACAGCAAATCGTATTTTTCACGATAAGGATGGACGTGTGTTTAAACTTTTAAGTGTGCTTCAGTTGGAATTTTCGAGAAAAGAGTTTGGGTGGAAAGAAATTTTTCGCAGCCGCTTAAAGGAAATTTTAATTTTAATGATGAGAAGCACAATTTCAGAGCATATGGGTTTGGATTATAAAAAAATCGGAAATGAAGATGAGATGATATCCGATTTAATCCGATATCTGCATAAGAATGGAAATGAGCGAGCTGTTCTGACACATTATTGCCAGACACACCATTATAGCCTGTCCTATGTTAGCCGTCGTTTTCGACAGGAAACTGGAATGACAGCGCTTCAATATTTACATAAAATTCGGATTGATCAAAGCTGCGCATTGCTTGTGGGAAACAGACTTTCAATTGCTGAGATTGCACAGGCAGTAGGCTATGAGGATGCAAAGTATTTTTCTGAAATTTTTAAGCGAATGCTTGGCATGACGCCGGGAGCGTACCGCCGTATGGCAACAAAACAATTGACTTTTGCATGACGGCTTGTTACAATGGCTTATAGAGCCAGTGGCTCAAGTAAGAAAGGCATAAGAAGAAATTATGAGATTTGTCAGTATAGCCAGTGGAAGCAGCGGAAACTGTACCTATATAGGCACCGATCACACACATCTTTTGGTGGACGCAGGAATCAGCTGTAAGCGAATAGATACCGGAGTACAGGAACTTGGTATTAAGCCAGATGAGCTTGCCGGTGTGTTGATTACACATGAGCATAGTGATCACATAAGCGGCATTCGCGTTTTTTCAAAAAAGCATCATGTGCCGCTTTATGGCACAAAAGAGACGCTTGAGGCAATTGAGCGCATGGATGTAAAAAAGGAAATAGATCCTGATTTGTATCGCCCAGTACGTGCCGATGAGCAGATTGTAGTAGGGGATTTTACTGTAACACCATTTTCAAACAGTCATGACGCAGCCAATCCAGTGGGTTACCGCGCAGAGGCAGATGGTCATGCAGTAGGAGTTGTCACAGATCTTGGTGTGTACAGCCAGTATACAATTAATCATCTGCTTGGTCTGGATGCAGTTTTGCTTGAAGCAAATCATGATGTGCATATGCTTGAGGCAGGTCCGTATCCATTTCCATTAAAACGCAGGATTCTTGGTCAGAAGGGTCATCTTTCCAATGAAGCGGCAGGTCATTTATTAAATGAACTGCTTCACGATGGAATGAAGCATATTGTGTTAGGCCATTTGAGCAAGGAAAACAATTATGCCGAGCTTGCGTATGAGACTGTATGCTGTGAAGTGAACATGAGTGAAAATCCATATAATTCAGGCGATTTTCCAATCACAGTCGCAAGGCGCGATGCGATGTCTGATGTAATTTACATATAGCTAATAAGTTAAGGTCAAATAATATTTTGACCTTAAAATAAAAATAAGAGAGGCAGGAATTAAAAATGACAAAAGCAGTTATCACAGTAATAGGAAAAGATACAGTAGGTATTATTGCAGGAATCTGTACTTATCTGGCAGATAAGAAGGTAAATATCTTAGATATTTCCCAGACAATCGTACAGGGATACTTCAATATGATGATGATTGTTGATATCAGTGCTGTCGAAGAAAACTTTATTGATGTTGTAACAGAGCTTGAGGAGATTGGCAAGAAGCTTGGCGTAGAGGTTCATTGCCAGAAGGAAGAAATCTTCACAAAAATGCACAGAATTTGAAATGCCAGAGTTGCGTAGCAACGGAGCAATTCGTAGGCATTGTATCTACTATAATTCATAAACAAGAAAGAGGTAAATTCCTATGATAAATATGTTTGAGGTAAATGAGACCAACAATATGATTACACAGGATAAGCTTGATGTGCGTACCATTACGATGGGTATCAGCTTGTTAGACTGCATTGACAGTTCTGTTGAAAAGGTCTGTGAGAATGTATATAACAAAATTACAACACTGGCAAAAAATCTTGTGTCTACCGGAAAAGATATCGAGAAAGAATATGGAATCCCGATTGTAAACAAGCGAATCAGCGTAACGCCAATCGCGCTTGTCGGAAGTGCCGCGTGCAAGACAACGGATGATTTTGTTGAGATTGCAAAATCACTCGACAGAGCAGCAAAGGAGGTTGGCGTAAACTTCCTTGGCGGTTATTCTGCACTTGTAAGCAAGGGTATGACAAAGGCAGAGGAATTGTTAATTCGTTCAATCCCGAAGGCGCTTGCCGTAACAGAGCGTGTGTGCAGCTCAGTTAATATTGGTTCAACAAAGACTGGAATTAATATGGATGCAGTTCGTTTAATGGGAAGTATCGTAAAAGAAGCAGCTGAGTATACAAAGGATCAGGATTCCTTAGGCTGTGCAAAGCTAGTTGTATTTTGCAATGCACCAGATGATAACCCATTTATGGCAGGTGCATTCCATGGTGTGACAGAAGCAGATGCAATTATCAATGTCGGAGTAAGTGGTCCAGGCGTTGTAATGCACGCAATTTCACAGGTGCGCGGTCAGAATTTTGAGGTGCTTTGTGAGACTATCAAGAAGACTGCATTTAAGATTACAAGAGTAGGACAGCTTGTTGCACAGGAAGCAAGCCGCAGACTTGGCATTCCATTTGGAATCATTGATCTGTCACTTGCACCGACTCCGGCAGTTGGCGATAGTGTAGCAGAAATCTTAGAGGAGATTGGCTTAGAGGAAGTAGGTGCACCGGGAACAACAGCAGCACTTGCAATGTTAAATGATCAGGTTAAGAAGGGCGGCATCATGGCATCTTCCTACGTTGGTGGATTAAGTGGAGCATTTATTCCGGTCAGCGAGGATCGCAACATGATCGAAGCAGCTACAAATGGAAGTCTGTGTATCGAAAAGCTTGAAGCTATGACATGCGTTTGCTCCGTTGGTCTTGATATGATTGCTATTCCTGGAGATACAAGTGCAGCCACAATCTCAGGTATTATTGCAGATGAGGCAGCAATCGGTATGGTAAATCAGAAGACAACAGCAGTACGCGTAATTCCTGTTATCGGCAAAAAGGTAGGCGATACAGCAGAATTTGGCGGTCTGCTTGGCTATGCACCAATCATGCCGGTTAATACAAAGGACTGCAGTGCGTTTATCAACAGAGGTGGACGTATTCCGGCACCGATCCACAGTTTTAAGAATTAATTAAAATAAAGGTAGTAAAAAATCTATGAATATGATTGTCGCAGCAGATAAGAAAAATGGAATTGGATATCAGGGAAAGCTCCTTGTTACGATTCCGTTTGATCAGCAGCTGTTTCGAAAGGAAACGATCGGAAAGGTCGTTGTCATGGGACGAAAAACTCTGGAGAGCCTTCCAGGCGGACGTGTGCTTGAAGGACGCACAAACATTGTACTGACACGTAATAAAAACTATAAGTGCAAGGGTGCAGTCATTTGTCACAGCGTCGAAGCGGTACTAGAAGAAATCAAAAAGTACCGCAGTGAGGATGTTTATATAATAGGCGGTGAGAGTGTATATCAAGCATTTATGCCATATGCAGACCGCATTCACCTGACGCGTATTGATTATGTGTATGAGGCAGACACGTTCTTTCCAGAAATTTCGCCTAACGAGTGGTCATTGACAGATGTCAGTGATGAACAGACATATTTTGATCTTATTTATGATTTTCGCTGTTATGAAAGAAAACAAAAATAAGACAGCTTATATGATGACGATGCCGGAACGAAATTCATCCGGCAAAGTTTCATGAAATTTACACCAGACAGCCTGGCGGTAAAGAAATGAAGAGGCAAGCTCATGGGACAGGATTTTATTTCCTGTTTCATCGAGCTTGTTTTTTGCATCAGCAAGCTTTGTTATTACAGGAATGTTTGCATTATTTTTAACTGCCTTTAGAAGTGTAGAAGCATTACTCTTAAAACCAAGAATGCGTGCATATAAACAAAAGTCAGATGCACGAAAAAGTTCCATATCATCTTGGCTTATAGAAAGCAGACAGTGGAGCAGTGCACGGTTTATCCGAGCACGTGTAATGTTTTTTGTTTTAAGATTTTGGGCAAGCTCACTAAATGTAAAGGCTTGTCCTGTACAAAGTATGCGCTGTATGCGATCATACAGTTCAGGTGTCATCTCAGCTGCATGTAAAAGATCCATTCCATTTGTCATTTGATCAGCGTTTATTATCATGCCAAGTGCAAGCGAAAAATCATCTTCTGTGATTGGAAATGTATGACCAAAAACTTTTTCCATCAAAGAAAAGGAGGTCTCAGGAAGAAAAGCTGAAAGTGACGAAATAGAAGAAGCTGCTTCACATTCAATTTGACTTCGGATGGCAGACGCACTTGCAAAACCTGAGGAGAGTTTTGTATCGTGGTAGTCATTGCCTTCTCTTTTTACAGCAAATGGCTTCATTGTACTTCCAGATGCAAGAAGTGCTTTTATATATTCAATACCAAGCGTATCATTTGGTGAGGCTGTAAGAAAAGTACCCATAGAGTTCATCGCTAGCTGCACACTTTTTGGATAGCTGTTTCCTTCCTTTAAAAAGCACTGTAAAAGTGATTTATATTCAGGGGGTTCTTCCTGCAATGTGCGTGCTGCAGTAATCAAAGAATCAATATTACCGGATTCACTTCCAAAACATAGTGCATCAACGCATCCAAGACGCGTAAGAAGCGAGACACCTGCTGATGCAAATATAGGGGCAGCAGCCGTTGCAAAAGGAACAGGCAGTTCAAGCACAAGATCAGCTCCGCCCTCTAATGCCATTTTAGTGCGCGTATATTTATCAATAATAGCGGGAGCACCGCGCTGCACGAAATTTCCACTCATAGCAACAACGGCAAAGTCAGCGTTTGCTGCTTTTTTAGCTTCTTCAATCTGGTAAGCATGACCCTTATGAAAGGGATTATATTCTGCGATAATTCCAACTGTTTGCATAAAAAATAAAATAAGCCTTTCTCTGTTTTTTATAGTATGATACCAGGGTCAAAAGCTCCAAAAGCCGTTCGTGCTTGCACGATTAGGTTTTTGAGCTTGGGACCCGCAAAAACATGAGGATGCAGCGATTTTCAAGGAAAATCAGCGAATCCGAATGTTTTTAGAATTGCGAAAGTTGCATAGCAACGGAGCAATTCGTGGATATCAGTTGGGGGCAAAATACTTTTTGCCCCCAACATCATAGTATACGATAAAAAGATTAAAACAGCAACTTTTGTACCGCTACAGTTCACGGATAAATCAATATTTATAGCATGCCCGAAGGTGAATGGATTTCACGAGTCGGACACTTGAAGCAGGCCTTTCAAAGTAATATATAATAAGAAAAAACATAACAGGAGCCTGCTGAGTTTGGTCCGACGACGAAACCATTACACCGAAGGGCTGTAGTAACATGACGCGTGAACTGTAATTTTGTACCGTAAAAGAAACAAAATATGGAAAATCCTATCTTGCCTAAGATTAAGGATTGTACTATAATTGATAAAAGAAAGACAGCGCGAAAAGCGCGTCCGAAGAATGAAAGGAGAATTAAAGTATCATGGGATTTATTGATGAGATTAAGGCAAAAGCAAAGGCCGATAAGAAAACAATTATTCTGCCGGAGTCTATGGACACCAGAACATGGGAGGCAGCTGAGAAGATCTTAAAGGAAGGTCTTGCAAACCTGATCATTTTAGGAAGCCCAGAAGAAGTTGAAAAGTACGGAAAGGGCTATGACGTAACTGGCGCTACCATCATCGACCCAGCTACATATGAGAAGACCGAGGAGTATCTGGATCTGTTCGTTGAGTTAAGAAAGAAGAAGGGTCTGACTAAGGAAGAAGCAAGAAAGCAGGCACTGTCTGATTATGCATACTATGGATGCTTAATGATCAAGGCTGGTGATGCTGACGGTATGGTATCAGGTGCATGCCATTCTACAGCTAACACACTTCGTCCATGTCTGCAGATCATCAAGACAAAGCCAGGCTGCAAGTTAGTATCCGCATTCTTCTTAATGATCGTTCCGAACTGTGAGTATGGTGAGGACGGCGTATTTGTATTTGGTGATTGTGGTCTGAACCAGGATCCGAATCCGGAAGAGTTAGCAGCAATTGCAGCATCCTCCGCAGAGTCCTTCGAGCAGCTGACCGGAAAGAAGGCAAAGGTTGCTATGCTGTCTCATTCCACAAAGGGAAGTGCAAAGCATGATCTCGTAACAAAGGTTGTAGAGGCTACCAAGATTGCAAAAGAGCAGTATCCAGAGCTTGACGTTGATGGCGAGCTTCAGTTAGATGCAGCACTTGTTCCGTCTGTAGCAGCTTCTAAGGCTCCAGACAGCACCGTTGCTGGACAGGCAAACGTACTGATCTTCCCGAACCTTGATGCTGGAAATATCGGCTATAAGCTGGTTCAGAGACTGGCAAAGGCAGAGGCATATGGCCCAGTTACACAGGGTATTGGTGCACCTGTAAACGATCTGTCAAGAGGCTGTTTTGCAGATGACATTGTAGGCGTTGTTGCAATCACCGCTGTACAGGCACAGATGAAGTAAAAAATTTGTAACTATTCAGAGCCATGCAAAATTGCTTTCTGTGAATGCTTGCATTCAGACAGAATAGCAATTTTATATGGCGAGGTAACCACATGAGCAAAATAGAAGCATCGAAGATGCGATTTTGCGAATGGGGTTCTGAATAGTTGCAAAAATTTAAAGAAAACAGTTGACAAATGGTAGTGAAAACTATATAATGTACGAGTGTGCGTAAAGTGTCATGTAAAAATACTTGACACAGGTTCAGCCTGTGAGGAGGTCTGCTATGGTAATTAACATGTCTGAGCTTTTTACTGTGGATGGTACTGTAAAGACATATGAGGTTCCCCTTGAAATGTCAGAGGTCATCTGGAAGCGTAAGAAGTATCCGATTGTAAGTAAGCAGCCAGTTGAGCTGAGGCTTACACATGAGGGAGACAGGAAGATTGCGATAACGGCTAAGGTATCTCTTGTTTTAGAGATGCCATGTGACCGCTGTCTGGATAGCGTAAAGGTACCTATGGATCTTGACTTTGAGAGAAACGTAGATGCTAATGCGTCATCAGAGGAGCGTATCGCACAGTTGGATGAGCAATCCTACATTGACGGGTATCATCTGGACGTAGATGGTATGGTTTTGGATGAAATGATGACGGATATTCCGGATAAGGTGCTCTGCAGAGAGGACTGTAAGGGTGTATGCCCAAAATGCGGAGTAAACTTAAATCACCAGACCTGCAATTGTGATCGTACAGAGTTAGATCCCAGAATGTCAATTATCCGTGAGATATTCGCCAAGAATAATCGTACGGATTCCTGATACAGTAGTCACATCCTGCCTGCCAGGATGTGTATGGCAGGCTGTGAAAGCTTTAATTAAGGAGGTGTAAAACATGTCTATTTGTCCAAAGAATAAAACTTCTAAGGCTAGAAGAGATAAGCGTAGAGCAAACTGGAAGATGGGCGCTGTCAATCTGGTAAAGTGCAGCAAGTGTGGTGCTCTTATGATGCCGCATAGAGTTTGCAAGGCTTGTGGTTCTTATAACAAGAGAGAGATCGTTTCTGTTGAGGACTAATTAAAAAGTTACAAAAATTTGAATGGAGCGTACAGTTTTCGGACTGTACGCTCTTTTTGTTATAGTAAATCTCGAAGGTAAATGGATTTCACGAGACGGACACTTGGAGCAGGTCTTTCAAAGTAATGTCTGAAAAAGTTCTTGATTTCTTATACAGAATCGTATATCATGATACTGGGACGAAAAACTCCCCTGTGAATTAACAAGAATGGAAGAAAAAGAATGATTACAGTAGCAGTAGATGGTATGGGAGGCGATAACGCTCCTGCCTGTATGGTGCAGGGCGCAGTAGATGCCGTTAATAAAAACAGCAACATAAAGGTGCTTTTAACTGGTCGTCCTGATGAGTTAAATAAAGCACTTGAGGGACTGACGTACGACAAGTCAAGACTTGAGATCGTGCCGGCATCTGAGGTAATCGAGACTGGTGCACCGCCAGTTGAATCTGTCCGTACTAAGAAGGATTCTTCACTTGTTGTCGGACTTAAGCTTGTAAAAGAGCAGAAGGCAGATGCATTTGTTTCCTGCGGAAGCACAGGCGCTGTATTAGTCGGCGGTCAGCTGATTGCAGGAAAAATCAAGGGTGTGAAAAGAGCACCGCTTGCACCGGTTATTCCGACTGTAAACGGAGCCATGCTTTTAGTAGACTGTGGTGCTAATGTAGATGCGCGAGCAGAACAGCTGGTACAGTTTGCAAAGATGGGTTCCATCTATGCAGAACATGTGATGGGTATTAAAAATCCGAGAGTCGGCATTGTCAATATTGGTGCTGAAGAGGAAAAAGGAAATGCACTCGTAAAAGAGACCTATCCATTGTTAAAAGAATGTTCAGACATCAACTTCATTGGAAATGTTGAGGCAAGAGAGATCCCTTATGGTCCGTGCGATGTATTGGTTTGCGAGGCATTTGTTGGAAATGTCATTTTAAAGCTGTATGAGGGCGTTGGAAAGGCGCTGATTAAAGAGATCAAGAGCGCGATGTTGTCTACAACGGCAGGAAAGATCGGTGGTCTTCTTGCAAAGCCTTCATTAAAGGGCGTAGTGAAAAAATTTGATGCCAGTGAGTACGGCGGAGCGCCGCTTCTGGGATTAAAGGGTCTTGTAGTAAAGGCTCATGGAAGTTCAAAAGCAAAGGAAGTTACAACTGCAATTGAGCAGTGTGTATCCTTTACTGAGGCAGATATTGCCGCAAAGATAGAAAAAAGTCTGAGTGTGTAAGAACAAAAATTAAAAAAGAAGGTATTAAGAAAGGGTGACTTGTATGGAATTTGAAACACTGCAGAAAATTATTGCTGAGGTTTTAGATGTCGAGGAGGACGAAATTACAATGGACACGAGATTGCTTGAGGATCTCGGAGCTGATTCATTGGACGCGGTTGAGATTATTATGGGAATCGAGGATGAACTGGGAATTACAGTTCCTCAGGAAGAACTCGAAAGCAAAAATCTGGCAACCGTTGGCGATGTGTACGAATTAATTAATGATACGATGGCGTAAAATGAAAACGGTACATGAGCTGCGAGGTAGATCCTTGCGGCTCTGTCTTTTAATTGTGAGGAGGAATTATGGGTGAATTAGAAAAAACAGTCGGATATACATTTCAGGATCCGAAGCTGTTAGAACTTGCTTTGACGCACAGCTCCTATGCGCATGAGCATTATGCAGGAAAGAGACATGACAACGAGCGTCTGGAGTTCTTGGGGGATGCTGTGTTGGAACTCGTATCAAGTGATTATTTATTTCACAATTATAATGAATATCCAGAAGGAGAGCTGACAAAGCTTCGTGCCAGCATTGTCTGTGAGCAGTCATTAGCAATGTGTGCAGAAGCTATTTCTCTAGGAAAATATCTTCGTCTTGGCAATGGAGAGGACTCCACAGGCGGAAGACTTCGCGCATCAATCACATCTGATGCAATGGAAGCGTTAATTGGTGCCATTTATCTGGATGGTGGATTTGCTAATGCAAAAGAATTTATTACCCGTTTTGTATTAAACGACTTGGAAAATAAAAAACTCTTTTACGATAGCAAAACTATCCTTCAGGAGATCGTTCAAAGAGACTTTAACGAGCCATTGTCATATGAGCTGCTTGCAGAAGAAGGTCCGGATCATGATAAAAAGTTCCGCATGCAGGCAAAGATTGGCGAGAAGGCATATGGTGTCGGAGTGGGTCATACTAAAAAGGGTGCTCAGCAGCTGGCTGCCTATGAGACTATTCTGCTGCTTAAGAAAACAAACGCATAACGTTAGAAATGAGAATAATCTTTTATGTATTTAAAAAGTATTGAGGTGCAGGGCTTTAAGTCATTTGCAAACAAGACGCTGTTTGAATTCCATAATGGAATTACCTGTATTGTCGGGCCAAACGGAAGTGGAAAGAGCAACGTCGCTGATGCTGTGCGCTGGGTGCTTGGAGAACAAAGCTCTAAGCAGCTTCGTGGTGCGAATATGCAGGATGTCATCTTTTCAGGCACGCAAAACAGAAAGCCACAGGGCTATGCGAGTGTGGCAATCACATTTGACAATTCAGACCGTCATCTAAATCTTGATTATAATGAAGTTACCGTATCAAGACGTATTTATCGTTCAGGAGAAAGTGAGTACCGTCTGAATGGAACACAGTGCCGATTAAAGGATGTCACGGAGCTTTTCTATGATACAGGTATCGGGAAAGAAGGATACTCCATTATCGGACAGGGTCAGATTGATAAGATTTTAAGCGGTAAACCAGAGGATCGCCGTGAGCTGTTCGATGAGGCGGCAGGTATTGTAAAATTTAAGCGCCGTAAGGCGGCAGCAAAGAAAAGGCTTGAGAGCGAGCAGGCAAATATGGTTCGTCTAAGCGATATTATGTCAGAGCTTTCAAGGCAGGTTGGACCACTTGAAAAGCAGGCAGCATCAGCAAAGGAATATCTGAGACTTCGCGATGAATTAAAACAATATGATATCGATGCATACGCTGTAGAGAGTACAAAGACAGAGAGTGATTTGGCAGCTCTTGAAAAAAATCTTGCAATTACGACAAGAGACTATGAAGATACAAACAGAAGCAGTGAAGCATTAAAAGCAAAGTATGAAAGACAGCAGGACAGCCTGAATAGTCTTGATGCTCAGATCAGTGCACTTCGCGATGAAATTAGTGACTGCCAGACAAATCGTCAGGAAAAAGAGGGTGCCGTTAATGTATTGAAGGAACAGATCAATACCGAATATTTACGGCGTACTCATACGTCACAGCGTATGGAAGTGCTTGAGAAAGAGCAGAAGGAATATGAAGCACAATTAGAAGAGGAACAAAAAAAGCGTCAGGAATGCAGCCGCGAAAGCTATGACATAACGGCAAAAAAGGACGGCGCACAGAGTGTTCTTATTCAGGTGCAGGATGGACTTGCTTCATATCAGCAGGCATTAAAGGATGATCAGGGAAAGATGATTTCCCTGTTAAATGAAAAATCTTCCTTTGTTGGAGAACTGCAAAAATATCAGACGCTTCTTGAACAGGCAAAAACTGAGCAGGCGCAGATGAACCGCAGACTCTTAGAGAGTAAAACAGATGAGTCAATTTGGCAAAAACGCGAAAAAGAGTGTCAGGCAGCATACCAAGAAATCTCACAGAAAAAAACAGAGCTGACAGAAAAGCAAGCCAAACTTTCAGATTTGCTAGAAAAGGAGCAAAAGCGAAAAGAGCAGCTACAAAATGAATATTACGAGCAGCGGCGTCTTCATCAGGTTTCTGTTACGCGTGCAGAGTCACTTAGAAATCTTGCCGAGCGATATGAAGGTTATGGAAACAGCATCAGGAAAATCATGGAGGTCAAAAAGCAAAATCCAGGAATCCATGGTGTTGTGGCAGACTTAATTCATGTAGAAAAGCGTTATGAGACGGCAATTGAGACAGCGCTTGGAGGTGCAATTCAAAATATCGTTACCGATACCGAGCAGACAGCAAAGCACATGATCGAATATTTAAAACAGGGCCGTTTTGGACGAGCTACGTTTTTGCCGCTTGATGCAATCACGGCGCGAGATGAGTTTTCGCAAAAGGATGCATTAAAAGAGCCTGGCGTGATTGGACTGGCAAGCAGCCTTGTTAAGACATCAGATATGTACAAAAGATTGGTGTCATTTTTGCTGGGAAGAATTGTTGTTGTCGATACAATTGATCACGGAATGAAAGTTTCAGCAAAGTATAGAAGAAGCCTTCGCATTGTTACACTTGAAGGAGAGCTGTTAAATCCTGGCGGATCTATGACAGGTGGTGCCTTTAAAAACAGCAGCAACTTGCTGGGACGAAATCGAGAGCTTGAAGAGCTCGAGATTAAAATAAAAAAGGAAACAGAAAACTTAAATAAGTTGTCATCTTCCTTTGAAGAATTAGAAAAGAAAGTAGTGAATCTCTCACAGCAGACTCAAAAACAGCAAAATGAGATTCAAAATTTGACCTTAAAGGAGACGGAAGGACGTCTTCGAGTAAGAGAAGCAACGCAGCGCGTTGAGGAAATTGTAAAAGACCGCGAGCATTTAAATAATGAACTTGTTTTGCAGGAAGGAAAGCTTGAGAGAATTAAAGCAAGCTTTGAGCAGGTAGCAAGTGCAATCAAGGAGCTTGAGTTTGCTGGTGATGAGTCTAAAGACAGCGCAGACAGAAATCAAAGCTTTGTTGATGAGATGATGAAGCAGCGCGACGATTTGACAAAAGAAATTTCCGAGCTTAGCACAAAGCAGCTGCAGTTAAAGCAGCAGGAGCAATTTATTTTAGCTAATATAAGCCGGATTGCTCAGGAAGCAGATAAACGAAAGACAGAGCAGGAAGAACTAAAAACAGTATTTTTGGCATGTGAAGATGCTGTAGCACAAAAAACGGCTCAAATCGATGAAGTGCAAAAGCAGATGCAGGCACTTGAGGTGACTGTGCAGCAAAAGGAAGCAGAGCTGTCAAAGGTAAATGAGCGAAGGAATCATATCAATGATTCATTAAAAGGCTTTTTTGCAAAGAGAGAGGAGCTTTCAACGAGACTATCTGCTCTTGACAGAGATCTTCTTCGCATGAATAACCACAAGGAACGCTTCGAGAGCCGCCTTGACGAGCTTGCTGAGTATCTTTGGGAAGAATATGAGCTTCGGCCTAGTGATGCTAAGGCAGCAGCCAAAAGTGATAGGCCGCTTAGCGAGCTAAAAGAGCATATAGGTGAACTTAAAAAGAGCATACGCGGACTTGGCAGTGTCAATGTAAGTGCAATTGACGAGTTCAAAGAGGTGTCAGAGCGCTATACCTTTATGAAGACGCAGTACGAAGATCTTGTTGAGTCCGAGAAGACTTTGCAGAAAGTTATTGAAGAACTTGATGAGGGTATGCGAAAGCAGTTTAAGGAAAAATTTGAGGAAATTCGCGTTGAGTTTGACCGGGTTTTCAAAGAACTTTTCGGAGGCGGCAAAGGTACACTTGAGCTTGTTGAGGATGAGGATGTGATAGAGGCCGGCATTCGTATTATCTCACAGCCGCCAGGCAAGAAGCTTCAGAACATGATGCAGCTTTCCGGAGGCGAAAAGGCGCTTACTGCAATTGCGCTTATGTTTGCTATTCAGAATTTAAAGCCGTCGCCGTTTTGTCTTCTTGATGAGATAGAGGCAGCGCTAGATGATTCTAATGTAGGCCGTTTTGCAAACTACCTGCATAAGCTTACGGCAAACACGCAGTTTATTGTAATTACACATAGACGAGGAACAATGACTTCAGCTGACCGCCTGTATGGTATCACGATGCAGGAGAAGGGTGTATCCACACTCGTAAGCGTCAACTTGATTGAAAAGGATCTCGACAAGTAATTATCAACAAATACAGAAATAGATAGGCAGGTGGACTATGGAAGAAAAGAAAAAAGGCTTTTTTGCCCGATTAAAGGAAGGTTTGACAAAGACAAGAAACAGCATTGTTTCAGGAATTGACTCTGTTTTCAGAGGCTTTACGGATATTGATGATGATTTCTATGAGGAAATCGAGGAAATTTTAATCATGGGCGACTTAGGTGTTGATGCGACGGAGAAAATCTTAACAGATATGAAGCAGAAGGTAAAAGAGCTTCATTTAAAGGAGCCTCACGAGTGCAAGGAGGTTTTAATTGACAGTATCCGCCGTCAGATGGATCTGGGTGAAAACGCCTACGAGTTTGAACACAGAAAATCAGTTGTGCTTGTCATCGGTGTCAATGGTGTTGGAAAGACAACATCAATTGGCAAATTGGCCGATCAGTTAAAGGCAGAGGGAAACAGCGTGCTCTTAGCAGCTGCTGATACTTTCCGTGCAGCTGCAATTGATCAGCTTGAAGAGTGGGGAAAACGTGCAAATGTTGGTGTTATTTCCCATAATGAAGGTTCCGACCCGGCAGCAGTTATTTTTGATGCTGTTCAGGCAGCAAAGGCAAGAAATACAGATGTTTTAATTTGTGATACGGCCGGTCGTCTTCATAATAAAAAGAACCTGATGGAAGAGCTTAAAAAGATCAATCGTATCATCGACAAGGAGTATCCGGAAGCATATAGAGAGACGCTTCTTGTTCTTGACGGTACAACTGGTCAGAATGCACTTTCTCAGGCAAAGCAGTTTATGGAGGTTGCTGATATTAGTGGTATCATCTTAACAAAGATGGATGGAACCGCAAAGGGTGGAATCGCAGTAGCGATCCAGTCCGAGCTGGGCATTCCGGTTAAGTATATCGGTGTTGGCGAGCGCATTGATGATCTGCAGAAGTTTAATTCCGAGCAGTTTGTCACCGCATTGTTTGACCGCAAGGACACATCGTCTGAGCAGTAAAGCACCAAAGCTCTAACGGGAAAAAGCAGAAAAACTAGCAATACAATGTAGTAGAAAGTGCAGCAAGTAACGCACAACAAGCGAAAAGAAAGGCATGAGAAAATGGAAGAATTGACATTAGAGAAATTTGAGGAAGCCAGTGAGATCGTAAGCCGCGTCACACTGGAGACAAAATTAAAGTACAGCGAGTATTTCTCAAACCAGACTGGAAATAAGGTCTATTTCAAGCCTGAGAATATGCAGTACACCGGAGCTTACAAGGTAAGAGGTGCGTACTACAAGATTTCCACTTTAAGTGAGGAGGATCGCGCAAAGGGTATCATCACTGCATCCGCAGGAAATCACGCACAGGGTGTTGCTTACGCAGCAAAGCTGTACAACGCAAAGGCAGTTATCGTTATGCCGACAAATACACCGTTAATTAAGATTAACCGTACCAAGAGCTATGGCGCTGAGGTTGTTCTGTACGGAGATGTGTATGATGACGCATGTGAGCATGCGTTGAAGCTTGCAGAAGAACATGGATATACATTTATCCATGCTTTCAATGATCTGGATGTTGCATGTGGACAGGGAAGCATCGCAATGGAGATTATAAAGGAGCTTCCGACTGTTGATTACATTCTTTGCCCAATCGGCGGCGGCGGACTGTGTACAGGTGTTTCCACATTAGCGAAGATGCTTAATCCAAAGATTAAGGTTATCGGAGTAGAGCCAGAAGGTGCAAATTGTATGCAGGAATCCTTAAAGGCTGATCATATTGTAAGCCTTCCGAGTGTCAACACAATTGCAGATGGTACAGCAGTGCGCACTCCTGGAGATAAGCTGTTCCCGTATATTAAAGCAAATGTAGATGAGATCATCACCGTACCGGACGACGAGCTGATCGGTGCATTCCTTGATATGATCGAGAATCACAAGATGGTTGTAGAAAACTCCGGACTTCTGACTGTTGCAGCACTCAAGCATCTTGATGTAAAGAACAAGAAGATCGTTTCCATCTTAAGCGGTGGTAACATGGATGTCATCACTATGTCCTCTGTTGTACAGCACGGATTAATTCAGCGAGGAAGAATCTTCTCCGTATCCTGTTTGCTTCCGGACAAGCCGGGCGAATTAGCAAAGGTCGCTTCCCTTATTGCACAGGTAAAGGGCAATATCATTAAGCTTGACCACAATCAGTTTATTACCATAAATAGAAGCGCCGCAGTAGAGTTAAAGATCACCATGGAGAGCTTTGGTGAGAGCCATAAGAAAGAGATCATCGCTGCATTAGCAGAGGGTGGTTTCCGTCCGAAGGAAATTAGAGCAAATCTGTAAAAATAAAAAAGTCAGCCACAAGATACGAATGATCAAGTGGCTGGCTTTTTTATTAAAGTATTAAAAAAGATCAGAATGTGTTCCAGTGCGAAACAAGAATAATTCAAGCTGATCGTTATCTGTACGATATACAAGTAGCCAATCTGGCTCGATATGGCATTCACGAAAATCGCGGTAATTTCCAGTCAAATTGTGATCGCGATATTTAATATCAAGAGGTTGTTGTGCAGCTAGAGTGTTGACAACTACTGAGAGAAGTTCTAGGTTCAGTCCGCGTTTCTTTGCAAGTTTTAAGTCCTTTTTAAATTGATTAGATGGAATAATACTAAGCATTGAGTACCTCATTCATTAGATCGTCAAATGAGTCATAACGCTTATAGTTTTCAGGATGTAATTTCATCTGATCATATTCTGCAAGTGCTGCTTTAGTTTCAGCATTTGGGGACATGCGTTTCACTTCAAATGGTATACCATCATGATTAACGGCACTTTTAAGAAACATGGTAATTGCAGTAGACATATTCAGACCAAGATCAGCAAACAGTGCTTCAGCAGACTGTTTAAGATTTGCGTCAACGCGGACGTTAATATTAGTTGTAGCCATATGGATAACTCCTTTCGAATTTTGCTGTGTTTTAGATTCTGCTTATATTATAATTCATAACGCAAACAATGTCAATACAATGTAAAACTTTGTTTTACATCTGAACAGGGATATTAGGCAAAGAACTCAGTATCATTCAAAACAAAACTTGACAAGAATGAGTAGAATGAGTAGAATGTGGTTAGAATAAGTTCTCAGTATGGAGGTTCACAAATGGTTTTTCGAGAAAGTGAAACAGTTGAATTGAAGTCAATCGTAGTGGAAGATATAAAGAAGGAAATTATTGCTTTTGCAAATTGCGAAGGAGGAAAGCTTTATATTGGTGTTCAGGATGATGGTACCGTAGTGGGATTAGATGATCCTGATGGCGTTGCTTTGCAAATTAGCAATATGGTTCGGGATGCGATTAAGCCTGATGTAACAATGTTTTTGCGGTATAAGACGATAGAAGAGCAAGGAAAAAAATTAGTTGTGGTTGATATTCAGCAGGGAACAGAGCGCCCTTATTATATTGCAAAAAAAGGACTTAGACCAGAGGGAGTCTATGTGCGTCAAGGATATTCATCTGTGCCAGCAACGAATACGATGATTCGTCGAATGATTAAGGAGACAGATGGAGATCATTTTGAGGATCTTCGCTCATTAGAGCAAAATTTAACTTTTCAAGCGGCAAAAAAAGAGTTTGAACAGTGCAAGGTTCCGTTTGGTGTTCCTCAAATGAAGACATTGGGAATTATGAATCAAGAGGGAATTTATACCAATTTGGGTCTTTTGCTGTCAGATCAATGTGTGCATACGATTAAGGCAGCAGTTTTTGAGGGAACAACTCAAAATGAATTTAAAGATCGAAGAGAATTTTCTGGATCTTTGTTTGAGCAGATGAATGAGGCATATGATTATATTGATTTTCGAAACCAAAATCATTCTACCTTTTTAAAGCTTCATCGGATTGATCGAAGAGATTATCCAGAAGCGGCAGTAAGAGAAGCACTTCTTAATCTTCTTGTTCATCGAGAATATTCATTTCGTGCGAGTAGTTTTATTAGCGTTTATTTGGATCGAATTGAATTTACTTCAATCGGAGGTCTCATAAGTGGTATGACATTGCAGGATGTAATGATGGGAATTTCAGTATGCCGGAATGCGAAGTTGGCAAATGTATTTTACCGACTGGAGCTAATTGAGGCATATGGAACTGGAATTAGAAAAATTATGGAAGCCTACGAGGGATCTGTACGAAAACCTAAGATCGAAGTGACGGAGAATGCATTTAAAATTACGATTCCAAATCGAAATATAAGCAATGCATCCGACGAAGAAACAGAAGATCAAAAAGAAAGCGTAGAGCAAGAAAAAAGAGTGATGAAACTTGCAAAAGAAAACGGATCCGTCAGCAGAAAAGAGATTGAGGGAGTATTGGGAATTAGTCAATCCACTGGTGGGCGTCTGCTGAAGAAAATGGTTGCCGCAGGACAGATTGTTCAAATTGGAAAAGGAAAAAATACACATTATGTGCTTCAGAATTAAAGTAAATAACCAGTTCATAGTAAGAAAAAGGAAACGTCGTCCCTTTAGGGGCGGGTGGTAGTTGACTAATTTATAGGGACGAAAGAAGTCAGTCACATGGTACAATTGCATTGTGTGACTGACTTTTGTTTGAAGAAAAATGGGAATTGTAAAAATATCATGAGGAGAATTTAATATATTAAATAAAAGATAAAAAAATATAGCTAAATAAAGAATAAACTGTGGAAATGACACAAAAACTATGGAAATGATATTTACTTTTGTCAGCTGAATCCATTATACTAAAGGCTAAGAAAGATTGTGGAAAGGCAGGGGAAAGAAGTGAAAAAGTACAAATTGACAAGCAACATCCGTTTTCTCGTATCCGTGATGCGTCAGGCATCCAAAGCTTCCTTTGTGTTTGTGCTGTTGCGCATTTCGCTCGAGGTTATCATTCCGTATATTGGAATTTGGTTTCCGAATTTTATTATTCGGGCAATTGAGGAAAGTGTAAATAGGACACATTTGTTTACACAGGCAGCTATTCTCGGAGGACTGTTAGTCGTGTTGTCGTTAGTAAATCAGTATGGCAAAGGAATCGTGAGTGCGGAGTCGGCGTATGTGCGCATGAAGCTGACGGATATGCTAAATGACCATTTAATGGATTGCAGCTATGACATGCTTGGTGACAAGAAGGTAATGCAAAGTCTGAGCCAGGCATCGTAGCGTATCTGGTCTAATACAGGATTTTTGGTCAATGCAGGTGAGAATACGGTTGCCTTCTTTTCCGCAGTGGCAGGTGTGGTCGTGTATCTTGCGGTGTTGTCAAAGCTTTCATTTTGGGTAATCCTTCTTTTGATCGCGGCGACGGTCGTGAGCTTTCTGACATCAGGCTTTGGCGAAAAGATACGACAGAAGCGCAACGATTATTTTGGTGAGAACGTAAGTCGTTTGCTAGGGTTATCAAGTGAGATGTCGGATGCCGCAAAGGGCAAGGATGTACGCCTCTATCAGATGCATCCGTGGGTTAATCACTATTACAATATTTATAACAAAAAACTGAATCGTGAGTATGGTCATATCGCAAAGTGGAATTTTATTTCAGACTCGATTGGAACTGTGCTGTATATTGGTGCAGCGACTGGATTCACCGCGTGGGTGCGTCAGGTGACAGGACTTTTGCAGCGTGTCTGGAAGGTGAACGGTGATCTTTCATGTGTTCGAACCTTCCTTGATACGGACAGTTGTGAAGAGGAACAGGGACAGTCGATACCATCTGGTGGATGGGTTTGCGCAGCGGATGTCTTAAAGAAGGGTGATCCGTGTGAGGTCGAGTTTGATCGTGTCAGCTATCGCTATCCAAATAATGAAAAAGATACCTTAAAAGAATTGTCCTTCAAGATAAAAGCGGGAGAGAAGATTGGGCTAGTTGGTATGAACGGCGCAGGAAAGAGTACACTGATTAAACTTTTGTGTGGATTAATTCGCCCAACTAGCGGTCATATTCGGATTAATGGTGTCGATATCACATCAATGGAGCGAACGGAATGCTATAAACTATTCTCCACTGTCTTTCAGGATCTTCATATCTTTCCAGTGTCCATAAAAGATAATATTGTCTGGGATGGACAAGTTGATGAGGCATATTTTGCCCAGTGCTTAGAACAGGCTGATCTGGCTGAGTTGGTGTCTTCTCTTAAGGAAAAGGAGAACACAAAGCTGGTACAGGAGCTAGAAGAGTGCGCTGTGAATCTGTCAGGAGGCCAGTCACAGAAGTTGTTATTGGCGCGAGCATTATATAAGCTGGTATTTAGCCCATGATTAGCAGCTGTGGGTCATGCTGCTTCCGGCAATTATTTATATATTTATTTTCTGCTATGTTCCTATGTATGGTGTACAGTTGGCATTTCGTGGGTACGATTTTAAGGCTGGTATTTACGGTGGAAAGTGGGTTGGCTTTAAATATTTTAAACAGTATTTTGACAGTGCAATGTTCGGAACAACACTACGCAACACATTTATAACGGCAGCACTCAGTATTGTTTTAGGATTTCCAGCTCCGATTGTGCTTGCAATGATTATAAACCAAATTCGCCAGCAGAAATGGAAGAGAATTGTTCAGACAACGGTTTATATTCCATACTTTATTTCAACGGTTGTTATAAAATTTTTAGGCGAAAACCCAGGGGCTTGCCCCTGGGATGAAGCCAAGAAATATTTTTCTAAATCTTTAATGTCGATATCTTCTGAATATACATTACAGATCTAACAGCATAAAAGGCACATTTAATTAAAAAATTTATGCTATTAAATCGGAAAAAAATCACATTCTTTGAACTTGCACATTGAGAAATTAAAGGAAAATGCCAGTTGACGGATGAAGAACGTGACTGACAATGAATATCATAGTAATAACCATTGTAACTATCAAATGAAACATCCTGTCGTCTGGAGAGCCTGACGTTAAACGATTCTAATTCTTACCAATTATAAAAGTCAGTTAGCAGGCTAAGAAAATTTGTTGAATAATTAGACAATGATGT